>MDTA01044647.1_pt1 | contig 21386 bp, 23 predicted proteins | sample 811151 | NCBI WGS metagenome assembly MDTA01 (sample SAMN05326648, study PRJNA326480) | marine metagenome | isolation source: seawater | place: Indian Ocean: South | collected 2010 | reverse complement strand
GAGAAATGGATTTATTTCATTTTAGAGAAGAAAGCCCTGGCTCAGTATTTTGGCATGAAAGAGGATGGAGTTTGTTTCAAACCTAAACCATTAAAAAAAGTTTTAATTAAAATTTTGAAAAATTCAAAAAATAGAAGATAAAAATGATTTTTACTCCTATTAATATAGTCTAATATATCTTTTTTATAAAATTTATCTGCCCTTTTTTTTACCCAATTGTAATATTTTGGAACATCTCTATTTTTTTTTTTATAATTAGATAAATAATTTTTCATTATAGGCATGTGTAAATTTTCTAAATCAGTCCCAATTATATGATAGAATTTATTAAGGTGTTCGTGTGCATCAATAAAAAACACAGGGATTTTCAATATTTTTTTAGCAATAATATATAAAGTATAATCAAATGAGTTATGGGGCCATGTATAAAACACTATTAGATCAGGTTTATTTTCCCTTATAAAAAAAAAACAAAATTCTAAATTTTTATAAAAAAACTTTTTTTTATTTCTTAAATTTCCATCAACTTTATCATACCCTTGTAAAGATAAATTAAAGTTGACAAAATATTTAGATAATTTTTTTAAAATGCTTTTATTAATTTTATTTTTTTTAAATTTATAATCAGGAAAAACACCTTTTCTTAAATCCATAAGAGTGTAAACACTCTCCATATCATATTTTTCTTTAAAAAAATCTACGTCGTTTTGCCTTGTAAAAATACTTTGAGGATTCCATTTATATTTTGTTTTTAAAATTTCAATAATTGATGACCACTTCCCAAAGAAGCCTGAGTAAATAACTTTAGTCATGATTTACTTTGTTAATTCTGTGAATTTATTAGATATAAATTTTAATATTAAATTATCAGATTTAAATTTTTTTTTAAGAATTTTTCTTACAGGAGTTATTTCAGCAGCCGTACCCGTGATAAAACAACTGTCAAATTTTTTTAACTCTTTTTTATTTATAAACTTTTCAACAATTTTAATTTTGTTTTTTTTACAAATATCAATAACTACTTTTCTTGTTACACCATTTAAAAAACAATCTGCAGTTGGTGTAAAAACTTTATTACCTTTTATAAAAAAAATGTTCGAGCTAGTTGTTTCAGCAATAAAGTTTCTATAATCTAACATCAATGAGTCATCATATCCTTTCCTTTCAGCATCATGTTTGGCCATAGTACAGATCATATACAGCCCTGAACATTTACTTTGAGTAGGAGCGCTTTCGTTAGATGGTCTTTTCCATTTTGAAATATTCAATGATATTCCTTTTTCTTTGGCAGCTTTGGAATAGTAAACTGGCCATTTCCAACCTGCTATGGCGACGTTTATTGTTGCGTTTCTTATACCTGGAGCCATTGACTCTGATCCCCTCCATGCTACTGGTCTCAAGTAACCGTTTTTTAGCTTCAGCTTTTTAATCAAACTATAACAAATATTGGTCAGTTTTTTTTTTGGGTAGTGAATTTTATAGTCTAACAATAAAGAAGAATTATAAAATCTCTCCATGTGTTCTTTTAACCTAAATGGTTTGAAATTATACACTCTTATTCCCTCGAAAACCGCTGATGCAAAATGTAAGCTATGAGAAAGAACATGAAGTTTTGCTTTTTTTGACTCAACAAATTTATTATTAAACCAAATCTTACCTTTAAGATTTTCGTACTTCATAATATTTTGCTAATTTTTTCTTTTATTTAGCGAAAAGTTTTCACTTAAAAAGAATACGAATGATACTCTTCTTCCACTCTTAACTTTTAAAACTTCATGAGGAATATTACAGTCACTTATTATCAAAGATTGGTATTTAGGATTAAATATTTTTTTTCTTTTTTTTGACCTATAAACCTTGTATCCCCCTCCAGTAAATTTATTACCTAATTGAATCACTACTGCTACTAAATAATCGGGGTTGCTGTCTTTATCTAAATGTAGTCCGACAAATTGTTCTTTGCCCATATAATTTACTTGGGCTCTTCTGATAAATAGTTTTTTTTTATTAAGAAAACTTTTAAATTCAGATAAATAATTTTTATTTAAGATATCTAAAACTTTTTTTGAATATTTTTGATTAACGATTTTTGGTTTTTTAACATCTGTCATTAGTCTAGCTACATGAACAGAGTTTTTTTCACCTGCATCACCAATTTTAACATTTTCTCTTTTAATGCGATGTAAATTTTTTTCTATTATTTTAAAATCCTTAGTAGAAATAAAACTATCATTGGGACTGATCATAGTTGTCCCAAATTTTTTAAATTCTTTAATATATTTACTAAGTTGCATAGAATTGGTTATTTATGTTTTATAATTTTTTTTAATATAAATTGTCAAGATGCTATTTATTACAGAGTAAAACTTGCTCATTTTTGAGTGATCTGCACCTAATACAAACACATTTTTATAATTTTCTTTAATCAATTTTCCCATTAAAGCGTATTCAGCTGCTTGCAAAATAAGCTTATCCAACATTTGTTTTTTTGAGATTTTGCCAAACCATCTTTTATATAGTTGTTCTCTTGATAAAATGATTTCGTCCAAGTGTTTTTTTCTTAATTGACTTTTTCCAAAGCCTTTTTTTTTTATTTTTTCTAGAATAATTTCATACTGATTTTCCCATTTTTTAAGGCCACCAAAATGTTCAGTAAATAAATGTTTTGATTTACTTTTTTTAAAGTTTGTTTGTATTTTTTTTTGAGAAATCTTTATTCTTTTTAAAAACTCATCTTTACTAATATTTAACTTCTTTAAGTTTGAGCGAGATAATACTTCAAAATCACCAACTGCAATAATGTGATCGTAATTAATGTTATACTTATCAAATAAGCTATAAATATTATCAATATATTTTTTTATCCTGGAGGCGACTACTCCTATATTTGTTCCTAAATCCTCAAATGTTAGTAAATATAAATCTTCTGAGATTTTTTTATAAGAGTAATCAGGACAAACTGGGCTAAAAAATGTTATCTTTTCTCCCTTTATACCTTTTAGAATTAAAGAATAAAAATTTTTAAAATCAGTTTTATCAATTAACAGATTATTGTTATCAATTAAATTTATCATATCATCTACTAAATCTAAATTCATTCCCTTGCTAACATTAAATTTTTTATGATTAGTATTATTTAATGAAATGTTATTACTCATAAGCAAAAGGGTTGCTAAAGTAACTTTAATACCTTTTATTTCCGGCATATCGACAAATTCTTTTGAATTAAGACTTTTAATTTTGAATTTAAAATTTTCATTTTTTGACTCAATAAACTTGTAGATATAAAAATTTCTATTTTTGGGTTCAGAAATAGTATGATTTAACTTTTTTTTGAATGCAATAAATTCTTCTTTAAGACTCGCTAGTTCTGAGCGTGATATAAATTTCGTTACATCTGGCTCTAATTTTTTTTCATCAAAATTAATAAAATTAATAATTTTTTTACTTAAATTCCTTGGAATTAAATTATGAGATTTTATTATTTTTTTTGCAAATAAATAATCCATTCGATCAAACTTTAGAAATTACTTTTTCAGCAAATAATTCCATAGATTTAAGGGCATTCTTTTTATTTTTAAAATCTATACCTGTATAAGTTACAGTATCAAAAGTTTTTAACTCTTCTTTTAAACTACTTAATTTTTCTGCAACCTGGTTTACAGATCCACAAACTATTATATCTCTCATTACTTTATCTAAATCAATTTTTTCATGTTTGTCTTCTGGGTTTTTTTTAAATACTTCTAATCTATTGTATTTCTTAAGTTTCATTAATATTTGCTTAAAAAGCTGCCTATAAGGACTACTTGGTCCGAACACATAATTTTCTACTATAGACTTATTATTATTTACAAATATCGTCCTTGCAACTCTCCAATTTTTCTTAAAATTTTTTACCTTTTTTGCCTTTGATATTCCATGAGCGTGAATCTTAAGAGCTTCTAATCTTAAAAAATTTGAGCTTAATAAATTCCATCCATTACTAGTTAAACCAATGATAGAGTTCGTGTTTCTGCTTAAAGAAGTGCATACAATTTCTGGATGGGGTTTTTGATATGGTTTCGTAAAAGTGCCTATTGATAATTTTTTGTCGTAAGTTTTTTTCGTAGAGATATTCCAATGTTTTCCTTTAATATTATATGGTGGTTTATATCGCCAAATTTTCAAAATATGGTTTATGCACTCTAAAAACATTTCTTGTCTGTTATTATTTAACGTCCCAAATGCCTCCATATCTGATATTAAAGCTCCTGGGCCTATGCCCATTATTAATCTTCCTTTGGCCAAATGATCTAACATCGCCATTGAGGAGGCAAAATTAACAGGATGACCGTTAGGCAAGTTTAAAGTTCCGGTTGCTAACTTTATTTTTTTTGTCCTATTAATTAAATTAGCAATAAAAACCATGCTTGAAGTTATTCTCTCATACTCATCTGTTGTATGCTCGCCGATGAATACGTCATAAAAGCCTAACTTGTCAGCATGAACTACAGCATCTATATCCTCATTTAGAGATTTAAGGTAACTCTTATCTGTAGGATGGACGGGAAAAGTAAATAAACCAGTTTTCATAAATATTTTTTCCTCAGATAATTTTTATCAATTTTTCCACTTCGATTTAATGGAAAATTTTTAATTAATATAAAAGTTTTAGGAATCATGTAATGAGGTAAATTATCAACTAAGTACTTGTGAATAAAGTTTATCTTTACTTTTTTACTTGTCTCAATTAATGCAATAATTTTTTTTGATTTGATGCTGTATTCAACTAAACAGTTTTTAACACTCGATAAAAGTCTTATTTTTGACTCTATGCCTTTCAATTCAACCCTATTTCCTTGCACTTTTACAACACTATCATTTCTACCAATTACGAAAACTTTATTACCTTTTTTTGTAACAACGTCTTTAGTTTTATACCAAATAATACCATTTTTATCTTTAAGCTTGTTAATTTTATCATCTGCAGGATTTAGATAATTATTTACCATGGGCCCAGATATAATTAATTCTTTATTTTTTAAGATCTTATATTTTACTCCTTTAAAATTTTTTCCTATAGGAACAAGTCCCTTTTTTTTTATAATCTGCTCATCCTTTTTATTAAATTGGTAAGAGAAAACCCAAGGAGATAGTTCGGTACTGCCATAACAGTTAAATATTTTTTTTGGTTGATAATTTATTTTAATAAATTTTAGTAAATCAAAGTAAAAAGGCTCTCCACATAAAATTAAGATCAAAAGTTTATTTTTTAATAAATCATTTTTTGCCTCTAATTTCATTCGATTGAGAGTGGATGGTAAGGTAATTAATATATTTACTTTATTTGAATTTAAATGCTCAATTGGGAAAAATTTTTCAGATATTTTTTTTGCAGGTGAAATGGTTCCGCCTAAATATAAACATGGTAAGAGAATATTTAGAATAATAACAAAAGATGTATTATGATAGTCCCCAAAAATTAGATTTTTTTTGTGTTCTTTTTTATAAATATTTTCTATCTGACCGTTTAAAGAACTTATAAAATTTAGAAAAGTCATTTTTACACCTTTTGGTTTTCCAGAGGAACCTGACGTAAAAAAAATAAATGCTAAATCTTTATTTCTTGGATGATTTTCTGAATGGTGGTCTTGTATAATTTTATAATTATTTATTAATTTTAATTTCATAGTATAAATTTTTCTTTTTTTAAAAAAATTAATTAATTTACTATTTTTAATTTCCCCAATAAGTATTAAGTCTGGATTAACTTGATCAACTATTTCTTTAATAAATTTATCTGGTGAGTCTGGATCAAGCGGTATACATATATTTTTAGACAAAATTGTGCTTGTAATTGATGCATATAGTTCAAAATTTTTTTCTGATAAAGTGCAAATTCTTAGCTGCCTTCTCTTTTGATGAAAGATTTTTAATAATTTTAAAAATTTAAGGTAAAAATCTTTAAGATCTTTGTAAGTAAACTTTTGATTAAAGTAACAAAAAAATAATTTTTTTGTATCTAAATTTTGATTAAATTTTCTTAAAAAAGTTTTTACTAAATGCATGAAGCAAAAATAATTGCAAATTTTTTTGCTTTTACAATTAAATAGTAACAATGAAGTATTTGTTTTTTCTTTTTATAAAAAATTCTCTCAGCTTTAGTTTCCACAACAAATAAATTTTTTTTTATTTTAAATGATCGAAAATTCTTTAAAATTGTTTTTTTATAGCCTTTTAGGCTTAAAGCAAAATAAAGACTTTTAAAGTAAACTTTTTTTTCATGATTTTTTCTAAAAAGATTTGTATTTTCTTTATCTACGAGCTTTGAATTATCTGCATAAAAACTAGCTGTCAAATTTGGATTTTTTTTTGAAAAATTTTTAAAATATGAAATTATAAATTTGTCAGGCTTCATTAAAATAATTTTTGAATATTTTTAAAGTTAAATTCAAAATATTTACCAAAAACCTTATTAATATTTATTTTTTTCTTTTTTATCTTTTCAACAAAAAATATTATCTCAGCTACATCCATTGAGTCTATCATGCCATTTTTAAGTAAATTTTTATTATTTAAAAAAAGTGTAAATTTTTTTTTTCCCAATTTTTTTTTAATAAAATCTAGTATTTTTTTTTTCACTTATTTATAAATTTTTTTTAATTCAGCTTCTGATCCGTCAAGAACTTCATTTTTTTTAATTCCTTGAAAATAAGAACAGCTATCACAAGGAGAGTCTTTATCAACAGCATGATCTAAATGTTGAATTCTTAAAGTATTACAATTCTTATTCCACAGTTCATCTAAACTAACCTTTGTTATGTTTCCAGCTACCAACTTATGTCCCCAATCAACACAACAAGGAGTTATATCTCCGTTGAATAAAACAGTTAACCTTGAAAATGGTTGTGGACAAACATTTTTTGGAACAATGTCTCTTCCATCAATAGCTTTTCCATTATTTTTGCCTAAACTAAAATCTTTTTCAGAGCCAGACCAACCGTGCATATATTCTAAGTGTAAATCGGTTGTTATATCTTTAAAAATATTTTTAAATCTTTCTTCTTCATCTTTAGAATTGTTTGCGCTTAAATATTTTGCAATTATTTTAATATCACTATTGAGTTTTTTTTTTAAATTCCAAAAATTTCTTATATTCTCTATAATTTTTGAGAATTTTATTTTATTTCTTGTGACTTTAAAGTATCCCTCATCATCAAGTTCATATATTGAGTATCTAATTTTTTTTAAACCTGATTTTATAATCTTTTCACCAATTTCCTCTGTTAAAGCTGAGGCGTTAGTAGTAATTGCTATTTCATCTGAAAGATCATTGTCTACAATTAATTTTATCATTTCAGGTAATTTTTTATTTAGTAATGGTTCACCATCTTTAAATAAATGAATAGAAGATGGCTTCGTTTTATATTTTTTAACCATTAAATTTAAATCTGAAACAAATTTTTTGAATACTTCAATATCCATCATTCCCTTTGGTCTGTTCACGCTTTTTAGCAACTGATCATCTCCTGTAGGGCACATAACACACTTAAAGTTACAAATATTTGATGGATCAATGTAAATTGTCATTGGTGTTTTTAATGGTAAGATGTCTTTTAAAAGTTTGTTCATCTTCAAATAAGATTTTTAATATTTCTTATTGCCAAAAACCCCAGTGGAAGACATGGAATTTTTGTATTGTTCGATAGAATTTTCTGTAAATTCACCAGTAGGAATTTGTTCACTTTTGTAGTAATCATTTTTTTTACCGGAAATATGTGTAGCGAGATCAGACTTTTCCCTTAAATGATAAGTATCAGATGAAATATATCTTATCGCAAATCCAATTCTATAGTTATCCGTGTTATTAATGCCGCTTCCGTGAACGGTATTTACATGATGAATTGAATATTCTCCTGGGGACAAACATATATCAACTGGCTTATTAACTTTAAGAAATTCTTTTAAATCATGTTTATACGAAAGCAAGTCAGCTGAATCAGTAGTTTTTTCTCCTTTTAAATAAGACTCTCTTGCGTCTTCTACATCTAGTTTGCCAATCATTCCTAATTTAGAGGAATTGGGAACTACTTCTAAACATCCTGACTGTTTATTGCTGTTAGTTAAAGCAATCCAAGCTGTAATAACTTTATCTGTTGAGAGTTGCCAATATGGATTATCTTGATGAAAACTTACAATTTTTCCCTCAGAAGGAGCTTTAGCAAAGAAAGCTGAGGACCATATATATACATTTTCACCAATAATTTTTTTAACATTTGCAACTACATTTTCATCACATGCAAGCTGAAAAAAGAATTTTGATAAAATATGTGGCTTTAAGGCAATTTTTTTCCCAAATATTTTATTTGCTGTTGATTGAAATTGAAAATACTTTTTTTCTAAGTTTATTGTATTTACAGCAGATGAGATTTTCAGTGGCCAGATAATACCAGTTTTAGAAAAGTTTTTGCTAATTTGATTTTCTTCCATAATAATTACGTATTTTTATCTTGTTTTTAAAGCAGAAAAAAGGGTCTTTTTTCAAAATATTTTCATATGTTTTATAAAAATTTTTAGCTTTAATAGTTTCTACAGGTACTGATCTAAATTTTTTTGAAATTAACCCGTTTTTTTTTAAATGCGGATATAGTGCCTCATAATAAGGAAATTGAGCAGGATATTCTATTCTTCTCCAAATTTTTTCTTCATAGTTATAATTTTTAGAATTCAACCGTATCCTACCTTTTGAAAACTCAATTCTTCTATAATTAATAAGTTTTTTATTAACCCATTCAACTCTGTGTACAAAGGGATTATTCCAACAATTTATCCCTAGATTTAAAAATAAAGAATTTTTTTTCTCCAGCCACTGGAAAACTGAGCCATTTCCATAAATATTTTTACATTTAATTTTTGAAAGTTTGAATTTATTTTTTCCAAAAAAAGCAAAGCTACTTATGGAACTTAAATTTCTAGTAACATTTTTTTTTCTAACAAAAATTTCATTTATATAACCTGTCCAGCATCTTGTTTTATCTAAATTTAAATATTTTTTATCATTCAATCCATTTGTGAATACTGGCATAATCAAGTCCTGATTATATTTTTTTATAATCATTAAAATTTCATCTAAAAAAATTTCAATTTCTTTTTTGTTTTTAAAAAAACCATTTAATTTGAATTGCATCAATGAAGTACACATGAAAACGGGGCTTGGGTTTTCTTTAATATTTTTTTCAATGTGTAATAGAATTTTTAAAAGAGTTTTATCCACTTACAAAGAATTCTTGAAATTGATTATATTTTTATAAATATACTTCTGCTGTGCAGCAGTCAGATCATTATGAAAAGGTAATGTAATTGAGTTGTAACTTAAAAATTTTGATACTTTATTATTCGTTTTACTATATCTTTTATAGGGAGGCATATCAGATAAAGGATAAAATCCTGGTCGAGACTCAATTTTTTTTGAAATTAAAAAATTTATTAACTTATCTCTATTTTTTTCACCCAAATTTTTTATAAGTACATTATATGCCCATAAGGAATTAGAGGACCATTCATTTTCGGGTAAAAGAACAAAATCGGGATCATTTCTAAAAAGTTTTTTATAAGTATCAAATTTTTTTTTTCTAATTTTAATGAAGTAATTAATTTTTTTTAATTGAGCTAGTCCTAACGCTGCTTGTAAATTCGAAAGCCTAAAATTTCCACCATTGACGTCATGCCAATAAAATTTTTTTGAACTTCTTCCCTGATTTCTTATTGCTATTGCTCTTATAGCAGTTTTTTTATCTTTAAAAACAACCATACCACCTTCCCCTGTGGTAATGAGTTTATTTGCAAAAAAACTAAAAGTTGCACACTCACTTATTTCTCCAATTTTTTTCCCTTTATATGTTCCTCCCAATGCCTCAGCAGCATCTTCTATAACTGCAATTTTTTTCTTTCTAGCAAGTTTAAAAATTTCTTGTAATTTCGCTGATTGGCCATAAATGTGGACAGGAATTATTGCTTTAGTTTTTTTTGTTATTTTTTTTTTTATCTCTTTTATATCAATTGTCCAATCGTTAACATCAACATCAACTATAACCGGAGTTGCTGAAACGTTCAATACAGCATTAATAGTACCTGCAAATGTAAAATCAGGTATTATTACTTCATCTCCGTTCTTGATTCCATATGCCCTTAACGCAAGCTCGATCGCCGTAGTTCCGTTTGAGGTTGTAACTGAATATTTTTTTCCACCCAAATACTTAGAAAAATTTTGTTCGAATTTTTTTACAAATCTTCCAGCTGAGGAAATGGACTTTTCTTTTAAACAAATTTTAATAATTTGTTTTTCTTCTTTGTTGATAGTTGGAGAAGCAAGTTTTATCATTAATTATTTTTTAAATTTAAGCTCACTATCTACCATAATATTTATTAACTCGTCTAAATCTGTTTTTGGTTTCCATTTAAGAATATTTTTAGCTTTCTTGTTGTCACCCTTTAAAATATTTACCTCTTTTGGTCTAAAGTAAAATGGATCAATTTCTATAAGGCTTTTACCTGTCTGACCATCTAGCCCTTTCTCCTTTACACCCTTTCCTTTCCATACGATTTTAATTCCAACCCTTTTAAAAACTTTTTCAACAAACATTTTGACTGTATAAGTTTTGTTAGTTGAAATTACAAAATCATCTGGAATTTTTTGTTGCAACATTTTCCACATTGCTTCTACGTATTCTTTGGCGTAGCCCCAATCTCTTTTTGCGTATAAATTTCCTAAATATAGTTTTTTTTGTTTTCCATTTTTAATTTTTATGGCTGCCTCAACAATTTTTTTTGTTACAAAATTAGATCCTCTCCTAGGGGATTCATGATTAAATAATATCCCATTACATGCAAATAAACCCCTATCTCTATAATTTTTCACGATGTTAAATGAAAATAATTTTGATATTGAATATGGGGAATTAGGAATAAATTTTGAATTTTCATTTTGAGGTACAATCTTATTATCTCCATACAATTCACTAGTTGAAGCTTGATAAAATTTTGCATTTGGACATATTCGCATTACACTCTCTAAAAGTTTTAAGCAACCTATTGCATTAACTTGACTCGTATAATCAGGCATTAAAAAAGAAGTATGTACATGAGATTGTGCAGCAAGGTTATATATTTCATGTGGTTTAGTTTTTTGGAGAATTTGATTTAAGCTTGATGAGTCGGTGATATCTCCGTAGTGTAAAATTATATCTCTTTTTTTTTCATGAAAAATAAGATTTAAATGTTTGAGTTTATTAAGATTATCCCCAGATGATCTTCTTCTGATGCCATGAACTTGGTAACCTTTGTTAATTAAAAATTCTGATAAATATGAGCCGTCTTGACCAGTAATTCCTGTTATCAAAGCTCTCTTTTTTTTCATAATAACTATCTAATCTTAATTATTTTATTTGTATAATTGATCCATTTTTAACAGATAAAACAATATTAAAATCTCTTAATGCGCTTTGCCTATGTGAGACCATAATTATTGTTCTATCTTTATTGCTGTTTATCAATTCGCTTAATAATTTATTCTCTGTTTCTTCGTCGATAGCATTAGTTGCCTCATCTAGAACTAATATCAGTGGATCTCTATACAAAGCTCTAGCTAATCCAATTCTTTGTCTTTGGCCTCCAGAAATCTTTATTCCATCTTCACCCACAATTGTATCAATGCCCTTACCAAGTGTATTAATAAAGCTATTTAATTGAGCTAATGCTGCAGCTTTTTTAATTTTTTCAATATTAATTTCATTCTCAGGTATTCCAAAAGCAATATTTTTTTTTATTGTATCATCTGTTAAATAAATTTTTTGAGGAACATATCCAATATTTTGCTGCCATTCTTTTAAGTGTTGTTGAATATTCATTTCATCAATAAGTATTTCTCCTTTTTGTGGCTTTATTAGACCTAGTATCAAGTCTAATAAAGTAGTTTTTCCTGACCCAGAGCCCCCAATAATACCTATTTTTGATCCAATTTTAATTTTAAAACTTGAGTCTTTAATAATTTTTTTTTCATTATTTAAATATGAGAAGGATATATTTTTAAAATAAATATTTTTAAAATTCAAAAATTGTGACTTTTTCTCAATTAAAAAATTTTTTTGTTTTTTTTCTTTTTTAAAGTTTACAAAGTCCATTGATAACTCATCCAATGCAGATTTTGATGAAACTATATTCTGCAAATTTGATGAAATTCTATTATATGATGGCAGCAATCTAATTCCGGCTACTGCCCATACACTTAAAACAGTGATTAATTCTATAGAAGAATAATCTAAATGCATTCCAATTAAAGTAAACAAGCAAAGTATCAATACTCCTGAGAACTCAAAACTTAATCTCGGGACTGGCATTAAAGTATTTCTATATAGGCTAGTTTTAAATACACCTTTATGATGTTTATCATAGTCCTCTACAAAACTTTTTTGATAATTAGAAATTATCACTTCCTTTATTCCTCTGAGACCATTAATAAGATTTTTAAATCTTAATTTTTCGTGTTTTTTTCTCAAGATGCCAAGAATGTTTAATCTTTTCTTTACTACCAAAAAGAGAACAAGACCTAATAAAATTAATATAAATGAAGTTAATAAAGTGGCCCAGGGATTATAAATGAATAAAAAAAGTGAAATCCCTGTCAAAACAATTATTTCTGAAACTACTAAACAAATTGAGTTTATCAAAGAAGTAACTATTGGAATTTCTGATGATATATTTCTTATCATTTTAGATGAATTATTTTCCAAATGAAAATTGTAGTTTGAATTTAAATAAGCACTGTAGAAAAATTTTGCTAATCCTGTGTTGATTTCGTACATGATTTTATTTTGTTTCCAATTCATAATAAAAATTACTAATGATTTGATAAGAAAAGCGGCGATAAGTCCTGATAACAAAAATAATGGTAACAATTGACTTTCAATTATTCGTCCTAAAAAATGACTGTTTAAATAAACATTCACAGCCTCAGGATCTAAGACAACTGACAACACAGGAATAATTAAACCTATGCTGATAACCTCCATTAACATGACCGTTAACATTACAAATAAAAGTAGATAAATTGATCTTTTGTTTTTTCTATCGATAATCAGAAAAATATTCTTTATCATTTTACTAATTTAGCCAAATAAATTTTATTGATGGGCATAGCTCCGCACTAAGCAAAAAGTTGATTTAATGCCATTTTTTTCTCATGAAAAAAAAATTATACTGGATAAAATAAAAAATCTTTTTTTTTAACTGATGTTTTTACATTACCGAGTAAAATATTAATTTTGTTTTTTTGTAAACTGATGATTTGGAATATTTTATTTGTAAACGGACCCGAAGAAAATTGATATTTTTTATTTAAATAAAGTTTAAAAAAGTTTTTTGATAAAAACCCTTTTTCACATTCGGTTTCTTTACATCGAGTTATAAATTCATTTATATCTTTTTGAGACTCCATAAAGCCGTCAAGAAAATATTTTAAACCTCTTGATGTTTTTAGAGATGTGAGAGATTGTTTGTCTGTGAAACTTTCATGAAAAAAAAGTAAGTAATCACCAAGGAGATTTAAATCAATATTTTTTAGTTTGTTATTCTTATACTTTTGTACTCGGATTTTTGGAATATAGATTTTAAAGTCGTTTCCTATTTTTTTTCTTAAATCTGTTTTAAGAAGTTCAAGTTTTTTTTTTTCAAATTTTAATATAGTCCACATTTTATTACTTGTTTTTTTTTAATTCTTTTTTCAATTCGTCATATTCTTTAATTTTTCTTTTCATAAAATTAATAGTGAGCTTAGTTCTTTCAGCTATTCCTTTTGGAGTAATTACATATTGGAAATATCTAATTTTATTTGGTTTTTTTTGGAAATTTCTTATTTTGATAAGTCCTTTAGAGTGTAAAGCTTTAAGACAATAGTTTAGTTTTCCCAAGCTAAAACCTAAGATATTAGCAAGCTCTCTTTGAGATGAATTAGGTTTATCTTGAACCTTCCTTAATGTTTCAAAATGATCTTGATCTTCTATCATATGTTCAAATTTTGAACGTTATAACGTTCAATATTTGAACGGTCAAGCAATTTTTAACGTAATTTCCAATATCTTGGGTTAATTAAATTTTCATCTTCTACATTTGGTATGTCGATTTTTTTCAATAAGTTTGTTCTCTTGCTCTTCAATAAAGTGCTTATTTCTCTTAGTTGATTAGTATTAGAAATCCCTACAATAAAATTATTTATAGCTTTTTCTTTTTTTAATTTTAATAATGTTAATTTCTTAATGCTTAAGTTTTTATTAATAATCTTTTTATTGAGATCAATTAACAAATTTGACCATCTTTTAAAATACTTATTAATTTTATTGGGTTTTTTAAGCAACAAACCTTTTAAAAATATTGAACGAGCAACTATCTTACATTTCTTTTTTTTAACAAATCTTAAAAAATTTTTATTAAGAAACCTGTTATCCAGTAAATTGAAAGGAACTTGAATAACATCAATTTTAAACTTTTTAAGTATATCGTACGTCTCCTTAGTCGTATAAACTGAAATTCCAATATTTCTAATAAGTTTTTTTTTTTTTAATTTAACCATTTCCGAATATATTCTTTTTCCTTTTTTTTGTAATAATTGTTTTGTGTCGTGTACATATAAAGTATTAATTTTTTTAACTTTAAGTTTTTTTTGTGAATTAAGAATTATTTTTTCGATATTTGAATTATCTTTTTTAAATTTTAATTTTTTTGGCAACTTAGTATCTATGAAGAGTTTTTTCTTTAAATAAAATTTTTCTATATTTTTTCCTAAAATACTTTCAGACTTTTTATAATCATAAGCTGTATCATAATGATTGATACCTAATTTTTTTGCTAATTTTATAATATTAGTAATTTTACCAATATTTAAATTTTTTTTTCTTAAACCATAATAATTACCAAAATTTGCACAGCCAATTATAATTTTCATATTCTACATATTATGTAATTTACCAAGGAATGGTAATAATTTATTTTCATCAAGCACTTTTAAATCTTTTTGATATTTTTGAAAGTTTTTATAAAGATAATAAAATTTAAAATGTTTATCATTATTTAGATCCTTAATATCTATTTGTTCTTTAATTTTAGTTTTGTACTCATTAAATTTTTTGTTATTTTCAATTGAGTTGAATTGTGAATACATTGAAAATCCTGTGCTTGCATAAAGAATTGAAGGAGTGATAAACAATATTAATAAAATTTTTGAAATTTTTTTTTTTCCTTTTTCATAGCAGTTTATTGTAATTTTACTTATAAGTAATGCTGATGATAAAGATAAAGCTAGGTTAATATCTTTCCTGTGATAAATGAAAGTATAAATTATCAATGTTAAAAAAAATAATAATATGAAAAATTTATATTCTTTAAAAAATGTCTTATCTTTAAGAGAGACATACAATAAAATTAAAATAAGCGATAAAAGAGAAAAAAAAATGAATACAATTAAATTTAAATTATTTTTTATATACAAATTTATTTTTTTATTTTGATCAAAATAATTTAAGAAATGTTCGATTGAAGATAAATTTAATGATCCTGCTAAATTTTCAACTAATCTTATAGAAAAACCTTTTAAATCTCTAGGAGCATATGGAGATCTATAGTAATAAAGATTTTCATTAGTTTCATTATTTGTAAATATTTTTGAGTAATATTCTTTATTTGGTTGCATTACCCTATCTTTTAAAATCTTATTTAGTTCACCAGAACTTATAAACGTGCTTACAAAAAATATGACTATCGGTAAGAAATTAATTACAACTAATTTAATTTTATTTAGAGTAAGATTTTTATTAAAAAAAATAATTAATACGTTAATAAGTAGATAAATCGCAGCACCTTCAGTTATTAAAAAGTTTAAAAAATTTATTACCAAAAAAAAAGAAATTTTTAATTTACTAGAATTTTTAATAATATTTATTAAAATTATTGATCCAATTAAGCCTAGAAAAATATTTAAGATATGTCCGAAGAATACCCCCCAACTTAGAGCTTTTATGCTTAAGCTATAATTCAAAGTAAATAATATTGAAGTCAATAAAGAGATTTTAAAATCTGATGTAAGTTTATTGCATAAAATAAATATTAAAACTGCTGATCCAGTATAAAAAAATAATACAATTAATTTCCATAAATGATAGTTTTCAGGAATAAATTGAACTATGAACCAATAAAGCGGCCTGAACCTGGAAAAATCTGTTTCAAAAAGAAAAAGAAACTGATCATTTGTTAAATTAAATATTTTAGTTCCAAAAACGTAAGAAAAATCATCTGACGCCCAATTACTATCTAGAGAAATTAAAAAGAAAAATGAATTTATAACAAGGCAAATAGCAATACAAAAATATAAACTATTATTGTGTTGTATCTTATAATTAATCTTCAATTGACTATTCTAGGTTTAGGCAATGGAATAATGAACTTACCTTTAAAACCTTTTCTTTTTAAGTTTTTGATTAACTCATCTTTTATGTGCCAAGAAAGGAGAAATAGATAATCGGGTTTTTTTTTATAAATTTCTTTTTCGTCAACTATTGGTATTTTAGTGCCAGGTAAATAAAATCCAATTTTATGTGATCCTTTAATTTCGCAAATATTTTCAAGAATATTTTGATCTAAACCTAAATAATTAACTAAAGTAGTTGCCCTAGATGGTGCGCCTACTCCAAATATCTTTTTACCTTTGATTTTTATTGAATTTAACAGTGAATATGTTTTAATTTTTGTATCAATAACTTTTTCTCTAAACTCGTCTATATTCTTTTTATTTATAAAATTTTTTTCAATTTTTAGCATGCTATGAACATTATTGAAAATTTTATAATATTTTTTTCGTGATGCGTAAACTCTTATAGAACCACCGTGTGTTTTGATTTTTTTAGCAAAAATAATCTTTAAACCAAATTTGTTAAAAATTTTACTTAAACTCTGAAGTGTATAATACCTTAAATGTTCGTGATAGATAGTGTCATATTGCAAGGTTTTCATTAAATCTAAAAAATAGTGAGACTCGGTAATAAAAACTCCTTTTTGATCTAAAAGTTTTAATACATTTTTCATTAAAGAATTTATGTCATCAATGTGAGCAAAAACGTTTGTTGCTGTAATAATTTTTGCTTTACCTCTTTTTTTTAAAATTTTATTTACAGACTTTGCATGAAAATAATCAATAATTGTTGGAATCCCTCTTTTGATCGCTATACGTCCGATATTTTCTGGAGTGACACCTTGCACTCTAAAATTTTTAAAATTACTTAAAAGATTTCCATCATTAGACCCTATGTCTACAACTAAATCAGTTTTCTGAATTTTTAACATTTTTTGAACTTCTAAACTTAATTCTTTAAAATTTTTTCTTAGAATTTCTGTTGTACTACTAGTGTATGGATAAGATTTAGGAAATAAAATTTTTTTATTAAGTACATTATCTAATTGAAAAAGTCTTGAACTTGGTGAATACATTAAGTTAGTAGAAAAAAACGGTTCAAAATCTTTTTTGTTATTTATTTTTTCTAATCCATTCACTGCAGGTAAAAAACCTAATGATAGTATTTTTTTTAAGTCTTTTTTTCTAGAAAATTGACATTTTTTTTCAATTTTTGAATATTTCATTGTTTTTATAATCAATTATTATACTAATAAAATCAATCATTTAAATGAGCAAAATAAATTCTAGAAGTATAAGTATAGTTGGTGGGGCTGGACATGTTGGATTACCTTTAGGCTTATCTTTGGCCCAAAAAAAATTTAATGTAAATTTAATTGATATTAATAAAAACAACTTAGAAAAAATACGTAATGGCCAAGTTCCCCACAAAGAAATTAATGCAAAAAAAATTCTTAAAAAATGTCTTAAATCAAAGAAGATTTCAACATCAAATAATTTAAATGAGATTGCAAAGTCTAAGTTTGTAATTGTTTGTATTGGCACACCTATCAATAAAAGCTTAAAACCAGAGATTAAAAAATTTATAAGTTTTATTAAGAATTTAAAAAAGAAGATTAATAAAGATAATATCTTGATAATAAGAAGTTCTATTTATCCAGGTATGATAAAAAAAATAGAAAAAATTCTAAAAAGCAAAAACGAGAATATAGTTTATTGTCCTGAGAGAATAGTACAAGGACACGCGATAGAAGAGTTGCCAAAACTGCCTCAAATAATTGCAAGCAATAACTTAGAAGCAAAAAGAAATACCAAAAAAATATTTAGTAAAATATGTCAAAAAATTATAGAAACTACAGTTTTAGAGGCAGAGCTGATCAAACTTTTTTCTAATGCAAATAGATATATAAATTTTGCAATAGCTAATCAGTTATATTTAGTATGTGATAAAAATAATTTAAATTTTAAAAGAATAAGGGAAATAATGAGGGACGGATACGAACGAAACGTTAATTTGCCCCTATCAGGTCTCACTGGAGGCCCCTGTTTGTTAAAAGATACCATGCAATTATCATCATTTTATAGAGAAAAATTTTCACTTGGATTAAGTGCGATGAAAATTAATGAAAGTTTTCCAGATCATATTTTAAAAAAAATAAAAATGATCAAAAATTTTAAAAGAAAAACAATTGGTCTTTTAGGGATGTCTTTCAAAGGTCAGTCTGATGATATTAGGGACTCTTTAGCAATAAAACTATTAAATAAGTTAAAAATTAATAAGCTTAAATATTGTCACTCTGATGAATTTTATAAAAATAAAAAAAATATTGATAAAAACACTCTTGTTAAAAAAAGTGATATTATAGTATTAGGAGCTCCTCATAATGCTTATAAAAAATTGAAAATTGGTAAGAAAAAAATTTTAATTGATGTTTGGGGTTTTTTTTCTAATACATGAAAAAAATTTTATTAATTGGAGGTAAGGGTAATTTAGGTTCAACAATTGTAAAAAGCCAGTTGTTTAAGAATATTTTATTTCCTAATAAAAAAAAATTAAATTTATTAAATAAAAAAGATATAAAAAGTTTTCTCAATAAAAAATTTGATATCATAATTAATTGTAGTGGATATCCACGAATTAAAGAGTGTGAAAAAAATGTATTTAAATCATTTGAATTAAATTATTTGACAGTGAAAAATCTTGTAGATGAAATAAAATTTTATAATCTAAAAAAAAAACATAACACTCGATTAATTCATATTTCTACTGATGCTGTGTATGAGTCTTTAAATGGCAATTATAAAGAGAAGGATGATTTTTATCCAAAAACTGTTTACGCTGTTTGTAAGGTTCTTGCAGAGGCTCAGGTTAGGAACTTAAATAACTTTTGTATCGTAAGAACTAGATTTTATAACAAAAAAAAATTTTTATATAAAGATGCTGCTGTTGATATTTTTTCAAGTATGCTAGAGATTGATAAACTCGCAAAAATTATATTTAAGCTAAGCTTCAAAAAAATAAATGGTATAATTAATGTTGGCGAAAAAAGAAAAAGTGATTACGATTTTTTAAAAAAATATCACAAAAAAATAAAAAAAACATCAAGAAGAAAAATTCAAAGTAAAGTAAATTTCTTTATTACAAAGGATGCCTCTCTTAATCTCAAAAAATTTCATAATCTAAAAATTGTAAGTTAATGATAGATATAATAATACCAATTTTTAATGAGGATGAGCAAATCATAAAGCTTCTTAAAAAAATTAAAATTGAAATCAAAATAAAAAAAAATATTTACTTATGTTACGATGATGATCAAGATAATGTTTTTAATTATAAAAAAGTTATTCAATCTCTGAATGACGAAAAATTTAAAATTTTTTTTTTAAAAAACCCCGAGAGAGGACCATGCACAGCAGTTGTGAACGGCCTGCTCCATAGCACTTCAGATTGTAGAGTTGTTTATCCTGCAGATGATTTTCTTAACGTGAAACTAATTGAAGAAATGTTTTACGTTTTTTTAAATAAAAAAGCTGACATTGTTGTTGCTAGTAGATTTATTAAAGGAGGTTCAATGAAAGGTTGTCCTTTGATAAAATCTATTTTGGTAAGAACCGCCTCTTACACATTATTCAAATTATCAAGTATTCCAGTTAGAGACGCAAGTAATGGTTTTCGCTTATTTTCTAAAAATTTATTAGAAAAAGTAAAAATTGAGTCTAAACTGGGCTTTGCGTATTCATTAGAGTTATTGGTAAAATGTAACAGATTAAAAATGGTCATTGAAGAAGTTCCAGCCAAATGGGAGGAGAGATCAGTTGGTAAAAGTAATTTTAAAATTTTAAATTGGCTAAATGAATATTTGAGGTGGTATATTTATGGTCTAAAAACTTCATGGCTAAAAAAAGAAAATCCTATTAATTTATCTTATGAATAAAACTTACTTAATTACAGGCGGGACAGGCTTTATTGGATCAAATATTGCCAAAAGCTTAGTGGCAAATGGACAAAAAGTTATTATATTTGACAATAATTATCGAGGTTCAATTAAAAAAATCAAAGATTTTAGAAGAAAAATTAAATTTGTTAAGGGTGACATAAGAAATGAGAATGATTTAAAAAAAGCAGCTAATGGAGCTAATGTAATTATTCATTTGGCATATATAAACGGGACAAAATTTTTTTACAGCAAGCCTGAGCTGGTTCTTGAGGTAGCGGTTAAGGGAATCTTAAATGTATTTGAAGTGTGTAAAAAAAAAAGAATAAAAGAACTTTTTATCGCATCCAGCTCTGAAGTTTATCAAACACCAATTAAAATTCCGACCAAAGAAGAAGAAATGTTGAAAATTCCAGATGTTTTCAATCCACGATATTCATATGGAGGTGGAAAAATTCTTTCTGAACTGATGGGAGTAAATTATGGTAAAAAATTTTTCAGAAAATTAATAATATTTAGACCTCATAATGTTTATGGGCCAAACATGGGGAATGAACACGTGATACCAGAATTTATCTCTAAAATGAAAAAAAAAAATAACCATTTTAAAATTGAGGGGACTGGTGAAGAGATAAGATCTTTTATTCATATCGACGATTTTATTAGAGCATTCCAACTTATTTTAAAAAAAGGTAAACATTTAAACATTTACAATATTGGAACAAGCGAAAAGGTCAAAATTAAAGATTTAGCAAAAATATTAGCAAATATTTTCTCAAAAAAAATCAAAATAAAAAGATCTCCTCTCAAAAAAGGTGGAACCAAAGTAAGATTACCAAGTATTAACAAGATTAAAAAGTTGGGTTTTAAGCAAAAATTGACGCTTAAAAATGGTTTAAGAAAACTTTTATCTACATCATAAAATTTTTTTCAGTGCATAAATCAAGCCAATTGAGCTATTAGTACTGGTCAGCTGCACGCGTTACCGCGCTTCCACATCCAGCCTATCAACGTAG
>MDTA01039800.1_pt1 | contig 21388 bp, 17 predicted proteins | sample 811151 | NCBI WGS metagenome assembly MDTA01 (sample SAMN05326648, study PRJNA326480) | marine metagenome | isolation source: seawater | place: Indian Ocean: South | collected 2010 | reverse complement strand
CTAATTTCATTGTGCTTTTTTTTGAAACTGTTTATTCATTAAAATAATCTTTAATTTGTTTATTTGTAATTAATCGACTATTTGCATGGTTATTTTTTTTATACCAATAAACTGTTTCATTAACAGTTTCAACAAAACTAAATTTAGATTTCCATTTAATTAATTTCAAAGCCTTTTTGCAATTTAAATTTAACAGAGCAGACTCTTTGAAAGATTGAAAATTACTTTTTTTCCATTTAAAATTCTTAAATTTTTCTGAAAAAATATCTAATATTTTTCTTACACTATAATTTTTTGCTAAATAAGGTCCAAAATTAAAACTTTCTCCATTAATTTTTTTGTTATTAATCAGGTAAATAGCGAGCTGAATATAACCTGAGAGTGGTTCTAACACGTGTTGCCAGGGTCTCGTTGCATTTGGATTCCTAATTAATAAAACTTTTTTACTTTTAATAGATCTGATTATATCAGGTATAAGTCTATCTTTTGACCAATCACCTCCTCCAATTACATTTCCTGCTCTCCCAGATGCAACTCTTATATATCTACTATTTTTAAAATATGATTGATAGTACGATTTAAATAAAATTTCACAAGATGCTTTTGAAGTACTATAATTATCAAAACCTCCTAAAATATCATTTTCTTTATAACCGTTTTTTTTTTCCTTATTTAAATAACATTTATCACTTGTAATCATTACGCAGCTACATTTATTTTTTAGAAATCTCAAACTTTCTAATACATTTAAAAATGAAATTAAATTTGAATTCCATGTTTCAATTGGTTGAATATATGACTTACTCACAATTGATTGTGCAGCTAAATGAAAAATAAAATCAGGTTTTATTTTCAAGATTGTTTTTTTTGTAGTTTTTAAATTCTTTAAATCAAAAATATAATTTTTAACATTTTTTAATTTTAATTTTTTGTAAAAATTACTAGGGTAATTTTTAGATATCCCATAAATTTTTGCTCCTGAATTTGACAATATTGTTGTTAACCAAGATCCCTTAAACCCTGTATGACCTGTAATCAATATTTTTTTATTTTTAAATTTTTTTAAAAAAAAGGATTTGGACACTTTGTTTATATTAAGAATTAATTTAAATCTTTAATAATTTTAATAATACTATCATTTAATAATTTTGCACCATAATTAGAAAGATGATCATCATCTTCGTAATAAATATTATAATTATCATGAGTAAAACATCGTGTTTTTTTACAAAAAATCTTGTGAGGATAAAATCTTATTAAATTTTTATGTTCAAGCTTATCTAAAAGCGCAAATGATGATGATGTCCTTTTTCTGTAAACTTCATAAGAGGTCGTTACATCTTTATACTTTGTACCAGAAATTAATCTTTTAATATTATTTGACATAATCTTATCTGGTACTCTCCATCCAACTTCTGGAATTGGATATATTAAAATAACTTTATTTCTCTTTAAAATTTCTTTCAATTCAAAAGTAAAAGATTTTTGTAAAGTCAAATCTTTATTTTTTGTGACAAACTCACGTGTAAATTCTTTTCCTTCTTTCCCGCCTTCTTCATTATCAAAAAGTTTACTATCTAAATAAACTGGAAGCCTTCCAGCAAAAATAATAATTGAATTTTCATCAGTATTAATTCTATTTTTTAATTCAGAAAAATACTCTTTGTTGCAGCCTGTTTTTTTAAAACTATTTTTATGAATTAATTCAAAACTTGGGAAATAAAAACACCAGGGCCTAGTACTTACATAATAACTTAAATTTTGATTTTTAATTCTGTCTACCAAATCATTTGCTAATGTTTGCATATGACTGTCACCTATAAGATAAACTTTTTTATTATTTTCAAAATTAAATTCACAATTTCCCTGAATTATACAATCCTTTTTTTTATAATTTTCTAATGATACAAAGTAATTATTTAATATTTGAGGTAAACGCCCTGGAAAACCCTTTTTAATTAACGTTATATTTGCAATTATAAATATCAAAATAAAATTAATAGCTAAAAATAGCAAAACTTTTTTAAAATCAATTTTTTTGGTTCTAAACCTTTTTTCAATTAGATAATAACTAAGAATAGATAGTGATATTGTAATTATTCCGAGTAAAACTTTTTTAAAAAAATTTCCTTCAATTAATTCTAAATGTTGGGAAAATGAGAATATTGGATAATGCCAAAGATATAATGAATATGAAATTAAACCAATAAATATTAAAGGTTTTAAAGACAATAGTTTATAAACAATTGAATTGTTTGATTGATAATTAATTAAAAAAAAAGTTGAAAGAACTGGTAATAAGGTAAAAATTGACGGATGTTTTAGATTTTTATCATAAATAAACATGCATGAAGTCAAAATAATAATTGAAACTATGTGAATTAAATTTTTGTTTATTTTATCTAAAATTGTTGTTTTTTTTTGATGTACGTGATTATGTGCTGCAAAAAATCCAAAAGCGAATTCCCAAATTCTGGTTATTATTAAGTAAAAATTAAGAGAATCATAATATAGTGAAAGTAAATTTGCTAAAATAAAACTGATTATAGAAATAGAAATTAAAATTAACATCAATCTTTTTTTTTGGAAATAGACTAAAAATAATGGAAATAAAATGTAATATTGTTCTTCAACTGATAATGACCAGGTGTGCAACAAAGGGTAAAAAATAGCTCGCTGCGCATTATAATCCAAACTAATATCCCAAAAATAAAAATTAGAAATAAAAAATAAAGATGAAATCGCTGAACTTGCAAGATCATTAAGACTGGATGGATTAAAAAATATTATTCCTAGTATTAAAGTGATTAGTTTAATTACAAATAAAACAGGAAGGATTCTTTTAACTCTTCTCTTATAAAAATTTGAAAACGAAAATTTTCCATAATTTTTAATTTCATCAATAATTTGATAAGAAATTAAGTATCCTGAAATTACAAAAAAAATATCAACACCCAAAAATCCGCCGTTTATGATATTTGCATGAAATAAAATAACAGACATTACGGCAAGAGCTCGCAAACCATCGATTTCAGGCCGGTATTTTAAGGTTGATTTCATAAATAATTTTTTTTGAAAAATTTTAATTTATAACGATTAATTATTTTGTTAACTCATAAACTTTTTTTCCGACTTTGTAATATCCATTAACGTTATAATGTCCCGGTAGCTCAAAAGGAAATAAAGATAATGGATTTTCTAAATTTTCAAAAACTTCCTGATCAATATCTATAAACTCAATACCTAAATTTTGTATTATTGATTTTACAGTCGAATAACTTGTATTACGCAAATTATATCTATATCTGGAATACTCTGGTAAATATATAAAATACAACTTAGAATTATTTTTGTCTGAAAATTTTTTTACCTTACTCATAATTTTTATAAAATCTTTACCGGGTCGATGTTTAGGCAGTAGTAATTCTCTTATAGTACTCAATTTTAAAATTTTTATAAATTTATCAAAATAGATTTTTGTTTTATCGGTTTTTTTTTCAATCTCCTTGTATTTTATCAAATCAATTAATTTCTTGTCAACAAAGTCTTGTTTTAAATACAAATCTTGAGAAAAACTCTCTTCATTAAAATATTTCCTAAGTAAATCTGATTTAAGTTCTCTGTTTAAATCAATCAAATCATTTCCCTCATAATAAAACCATAAAATTTTTTTAACATTTTTTGGAAAATACTCTTTTAATAAAGCATATTCAATTAATGGACCAACTCCTTGGAAACCTAAATTTATAACTGGTTTTTTGGAAAAATTTCTTATGATTGAGGAAATATCATCAGGTCTATTTACACATGATCCATGAAGGAATGAGTCTCCAACTAATAGATACTCAACTGTAGTCTCGTCCAATTCTTGATCAGGATTATTAAATCCATATCTATCACTTTCATATAAGGCATAATAACCATTTTCATTACAAAAAATAGTTTTGTGCTTTGAAATACCTGCAAAAGTATAAATGTTTTTAAACTCATGAGGTTTTACAACTAATGTAACTTTTTCGAAATCTTTTTGTAATTCCTTCAAAATTTCTATTTTAGTTCTAACATCAAATTTTTTATTATCGTTTTTTTCATAAGCTTTGATTGATTTTTCTAAAATGTTATCTCTCTCTAATACTGAGGTGTATAATTCAAAAGAGTAAACACTGATTACAATTGCAGCAAAAATAATGTTAAAATATTTTTTTAATTCAAAACTTAAAAAAAAATAAAAAGAGGAAATTAAAAATAAAATCAAAGATAATATATAATATTTAAAGTAATAATCTCTGATATTCCCAGACCATTGAATTTCAGATTTATAGACCGTAAATGTTAAAATTGTTAAAGATAAAATGAAATAGGAATTATAAAAAAAATTTTTTTTTTTCATTATTTTAAATGATAATCTGATGTTAAAAATATTATTAATTATTCTAAATTACAAAGTAAAAATAAAAAAATTTTATGTTAAAAAATAAAATGCTTAATCACATTCAGGCACTAAGAGGTTTTGCTGTTTTTATTGTTTTTTTATATCACACAAATTTAGAAATTTTTAAAAATGGGTATTTAGGTGTTGATATTTTTTTTGTCATTTCAGGTTTTGTAATAACTAGTAGATTATTTATCAATCTTAACGATAACCAAATAAATATATTGGAATTCTATATAAATAGATTGAAAAGAATACTGCCTAATTTATTTTTTATTGTATTAGTTACATACTTCTTTTATCTACTATTGGGTCCATCAGACTTCTCACTTTTTAACGAAACAATCTTTGCACTAATAGGTATTTCTAATCTATATTATATTAATAATTCAAAAGATTACTTTGAAAATATTTTTGTAGATCCGTTGGGTCACACTTGGTCTCTAGGTGTAGAGGAACAATTTTATATTTTATTTCCCCTAATGATTTTTATTTCATTAAGATATTTTTCTAAAAATTTAGTTTTTTTAAAATTAATGATTCTAGTACTTCTATCAATTTCCCTATTTTTCTTTATTCATTATCTCAAAATCAATGAACAGTTTGCTTTTTATTTTTCTCCTTTGAGATTTTGGGAGTTTTTATTTGGATCATTGCTATATTTTTTACAAAAGAATACATTGAAAAGTAATTTCTTTTTCATCTTTTCAATCTTGATTTTGATTATTATCTTTTTATATGGTCATTATTTTAGTTACTTTATTAAAAATATTTTAGTAGTTATAACTACATTGATTTATATAGCTACGTATAGGAATCTAGATTTTATCAATATAAAAAAATTAATTACATTTGGAAACATTTCTTATTCTTTTTATTTATGGCATTTGCCAGTGATATTTTTTGCAGAATTGTATATTATCAATATTTATAATATTCATATTTTTTTTAGTTTTATACTTACTACTCTTTTATCTTTATTTACCTATAAATATATTGAACAAAAATTTAGATATGAAAAAAAAATTTTTCAAAAAATTTTCACTAAAAAACTGATAACTTTTTTTATTTTTTTAATAATGCTGCTTGGTTATGTAAAATATTTTAACGATGATATTAGGTATAAAGTTAGAAATTTCATCAATCATATAAATTATCCAAATCTAAAATATAATTGGAGCGAAAGAGTAAATTTAAAAAAAATATTGAATATAAATGGAAATCTTGTGTACGAAAATTGCACTGAGGCATCTAGAAATTTAGACATTAAATTTTTTAGCGACAAAAATTCAAGTTTAGACACAAATAAAGTAAAATTTAATATTAATTGTCAAAAACTTAAGGATGACGATACACTTTATTTTTTAGCTGGAAACAGTCATATTGCACATTTTTTACCTGTTTTTAATGATAGCTCAGAAATAAAAAATCTTTATTACCAACATACTTTTTACAACGATATTCCTTTAGCAATGGCAAATAAAGCTAGCCAAATGTTTAATAAAACCTATTTAGTAATGAACATTTCTAATAAAAATCAATTAGAAAAAATTTCTGAACAGTTCAAGTATTTGAATAAAGATATAAAACTTATTATTTTTAACTCAACTCCTCATGGACAAGATAATAATGAGCCACAGTATATTTTCAAATGTGTAATACAAAAAACTAATTGTTATTTAAGTAAAGAAAGTGATTATTCTAAGAGAAATCTTGAAAAAGTCTTTAAATTAATAAATAATTTTAGAGATAAAAATAATAAAAGAATTTTCATTTTTGACTCCTACAATTCTTTTTGTAAAAAAGATGAAAAGTTTTGTAAAGTTTATGACAAAAATAAGAAATTAATTTATTTTAGAGATAGAACTCATATTCTTCCTGAAATTAAAAATATTATAATACCGAAACTTAATAATTTCTTAGTTAGTATCAATATAAACAACTAAAGTGATTTCAAAATTTCAAAATTTACATTATGGAAATATTTTTCTGTAAATATTAATGCATCATGATCAATTTTTTTACTTTTCAAAGATTTTTCTAAATCATTAATATTGCTGATTATTTTTACACTTTTTACTTCATCAAAAACATTTATAGATGTGTTATCATCTAAACTTACAAAAATAGGTACCACATTGCTTAAAACACAATTAAACGCAATTGTAGAACCTCTGTACAAACAGTGAGTTGATCTTTCTAAATCAAACTCTAATTTTTCTTTCGAAAAAATTATATTTTTAAAGTTTTGTCTAAAAATTTTTTCTTTTTTCTTTAATTTCTCAAAGTCAATTACTGGGTGTAACCTAAAAATAAAATTATATTTATCATTTTTTATTGAAAAATCTAAAATAAATTTCATCATTTTGGTACACTCATTTTCAACACCATCTGGGGCAACTAAAATATGACTCTTTACTTTATCTTTGTTATTTTTTGAAATTCTAAAGATTTTATTGTTACCAAATACTTTAATTTTATCAAAAAAAAATTTTTTATTTTTAAAAAGATTTTTAGTAATTTCCCCAGCTGTAAAAAGTATATTAGGAATTAAGTCTTTATTATTAATTTCAAAAATTGAGTTATTTTCTTTAGATATATAAGAATGCTGATAACCTATTGTTTTAGTTTCTTGATATTTTTGAGATAAAAAAACTGCTCTTTCCCAACTATAACCCTCAAATGTTGTAATAATATATTTCGTTTTATTAAACAGGCTTATTTTTTTTAAATTATCAATAATTATAAAGTTATGAAAAGTAAAAATTGAAAAAAATTCAACAAAAACTTTAAGTAGGATTTTATGTTCAAATTTTTTATAGTTAAAGAGAATAAAACAAATCGATGTTTTTACAATTTTATATATTATTTTTAACTTAGTTAAAAAATTACATTCATTTAAAAAAAAAGAATTATCGTTTTTTGAAAACTTCGAGTGGTTTAAATATAAAAATTTATACTTAAAATTATTTAATTCCAAATATTGTCTGATTCCTCCATAATAAAAATCTTCATTATCGACCACTTGAACGTTTTTTAATTTGTGTGATATAATTAAAAAATCATATTCTTTATTTTTAAAATACTTATTGTTACTTTGTTTAAATAATTCGATAAAAATTTTACAGATATTTTTTATAAATGAAATTATGATATTTCTTAAAAGAAAACATCTTGAGTCATATCTTGCAATCACGGCTGGGTGTTTTTTTACCAAATGAATCCAATCATTTAAAACAAAATTTTGATTTTTTGTTTCATTGATAAAATCATTTAATTTTTTAATTAAATTATCTATAACGTATTTCATTATTAATTAATTTCAAAAAAATTTAACAAACTTAAAATTCTTTTTTAATTAATGATTTTTTATGTTTTTCAATTTACTTATCATTTCAAAAAAATTTGATTTTATCTTTCAAACAGAAGTTGAGTCGCGCTTTATTCAAATAGCCCCAAGACTTTTCATTCAATAAAAAATAATGGCAATCACTTTTTTGATCAAAAAAATATTTCCATTTTCTTTTTAAATGATATCGTAAAAATTCAGCATTAGCAGATCTGCCATCAATTATTATAAATGTTCCAGGTTCTAAAAAAAATTCAAGAGATAATATATCAGATGCTATTGGAACTCGACAAATCTTATCAAATCTAAAATTTTCAGATTTTTTGTTTTTAACTGAATATAAAGACGGGCCATCAAGATAAATAAGATCTGGAGATATATTGGGAATTTTTTGATGTTTAAGTGCATATTTTCCATCATAATTTATTATTTCAATTTTACTGTGTGTAAAGTCTACATACTTTTTTAAATGTTTGTTAAACCTCTTTTTTGTCAAATTGATATAAAATTTACTTTCTCCAACTGAATATACGTGAAAAAACTTTTCAAATCTTAGATTAGGAACTTGTCTGAAGTAATTTGCTAATATTGACTTAGCATCTGCAATAAATAATGTTGATATACCGTTTCCAAACTCTAGAGTATTTATTGCTCTTCTTGCTAACACTAACCAATGCAATCTACAAAGATCATTTAACTCTGGTTTAAATGGTTTTATCTCTTTTTTATCGACTGCAACAAGATGGTTTTTGATGTTACTTTTAATTTTATCCTCTTTAATTGTTGAAAGTAATGTCTCTAATTCAAAAAATTTGAGATAATTTCTTACTTTTTTTTTATTATTAAAGTCTTTTAATTTGAATTTTTTAATAAATTTGGATATTGGTGAAAAATTTTTAAAATTTAAAGTTTTCTTTTTCATTTTTATTTACAATACAATTTATCATTTATATATACTAATAATTTTATCTAGCTTTAGTAATATTTTAAAAAAAATTTTTAGTAGTTTCTCTAAGTAAATCTAAACCAATTTGTCCACTTTTTTCTGGATGAAACTGGAATGCTACCAAATTTGATTTTTTTACAACACTTACAAATTCTTTTTGTCCATTTTTTGACGTTCCAAAGATATAATCTTTGTTGTCATTTTTAGCAAAATATGAATGTACAAAGTAATAATATTTTTCATTAAAAAACGCACGGGTATCCTCATTATCAAAAAAATTTTCTTTAAACTTAACTTTATTCCATCCAATAAAAGTTTTCTTTTTAACTTTAAAGTCTTTAAAACTTTCAATATTGTTTTTAAAATATGAGAAGCCTTTTGTTTTGATAAATTCATTACTTTCTGCAAATAAAAGTTGCATTCCAAGACAGATACCTAAAAAGTTTTTATCTTTTGATAACGAATCTTCAATAATTTTAATTAAGTTAGTATCAACCAATCTTTTCATTGCCTCACTAAATGCTCCAACTCCAGGAACTACTATTAAATCGAACTTATCAAGTTTCTTATATTCACGTAAAATTTCTGTTTGAAAACCAACAAATTCTAAAGCCCGTTTGATACTCAAAACGTTATTAGTTAGTATGCTTACAATAGCTGCTAGCGGTTTTTTCATAAATATTATCTAATATCAATTTTTTTTTCTTTTAAAAAATTTTTTAAATTCTTTATACTCATTTTAAAAGATTTGCTTGTATTAAATTTTAAAAAATTTGTGCTACCTGTTTCCTCAATTGCCTTCTCTAGTGAAAAATCTCTAAAATAGTTAAAATGGAATGCTGATGCAATTACTGCTCCATCAATATCTGTTGTTCTAAAGAGATCGTATATATGCTCAGGGTTTTTTGGACCACCGTGTGCTAATAAAGGAATTGATAAATTTTTAGAAACTTTTTCATATAAATTTAAATCATATCCTTTTCCAGTGCCCTCATTATTAATAGAAGTTAATATTATTTCACCAGCACCTATGTCCTCAACTTCTTTAATCCATTCCAAAGTATCTAGATTAGTTTCATTTCTACCACTATCGGTAAAAACTTTATATTTATCATCTATTCTTAATGATTCTACTGTAATACAAATGGTTGATGATCCAAAAATTTTTATTGCTTCAACTAAAAACTTCTTATCTTTAATCACGCCTGTGTTAATAGAAACACGATCAGCTCCATTAATAAGTGCATTTTCTATATCTTTTATTTCTCTTATTCCACCGCCAACAGTAATTGGTACAAAAACGTTTTTTGAAATTTGTGAAGTTAAGTTGCTCAATTGATTTCTTTTATATAAGCTCGCAACAACATCTTGAAAAATAAGTTCATCTATGTCTTCCTCAAAATATTTTTTTGAAAATAGTTCAGGAAATCCCAAGACTCTTAGCCCCTCAAGATGCATTCCTTTTACCAAAAAATTATTTTTAATATCTAATCTGGCTATAATTCTTTTAATCAATTAATTAATATTTTTTTCAAAATATTCCCATGGAGTTACTTTTAATTCCCATCTATTTGACTTTTTCTGCCACAGATGTTTTGGCCTAAATTTATCACATAATTCATCAAATTCTTCTCGAGAAATAGAACAATACTCTAAAAATTCTTTTTCATATGTTTTGGGAAATTCTCCATCAAATTGTCTTATTAAGCCTAAACCCTCCTCTTTTGTGATATGTCCATTTCTTACTTCCATCGTAGAGTCTGACATTGCTCTTCCATAACCAAATTTGATGTAAGAAGTGTAATAAAAAAAACCATCTATTTTATCATCTATGCTTGCATATTTCTGATATGTTCCATCTATTCTTTTATTGTTTACCTCAAACCCAGTGTTTTCTACAGCATAATAGAAATTTTCTTGTGGTATCCATTTTAGATAATAACCTAAAAATCTCGTTTCTATTTTTGCTTCATTAATTTTATTTATATCTAAAGGGAGATAGGGTTCGAAATCTTGAATTGAAAAACCTTTTTCTATGTGACTCGAAATGGATTCTCCACCTAATTTAATATCTCCTAATTTAATTGAACCAACTGGATTCATTGTAAAACCTGGATGCGAATCCTCAATATTTGAGGAAAATTTTTTTTCATCACCTAATTCTGTTCCATAGTCAGATGGTGTTTCACCATAAAAAATAAGAGGTATATTAAATTTATATGCCATCTGAGCAACAAAACTTTTCTGTCCCAGAATAAAGGGTTGAAATGGATGAAGTATATTAATTAGAGCACGTCTAGTTAAATATCTATGAACTTTTCCATTAGGAGTAAATAAATAATTATCAAATCCTCCTATGTCTATCCAATTTCTAAAATTTTTCCATCCAATGTTTGTATACATATGTGGTGACCATGTAACTGTCAATGGCCTCATACCGTACTTATATTTTAAAATGTGTGATTGAAATGAACTATCCTTACCTCCACTTCCACCTACAATACAGTTATATGGACCTTTGAAATCTCTATATTTTTCTAAAAGATCTATAAGCTCTTTTTCTCTTTCTTCCCAATTAATTTTCTTATTCCATTTTTTTTCGACAGACTCGCAAGCAAAACAAATATCTTCTTTATTAAATTTTATAGGTATTTGATTAGTATTAATATCATGATTGTATTCATTAGTTGATGTAGGTTTTTGATTTATCACATTACATTTTTTACAGTATTTTATTTGTGTAGGCAGACCGTACATATTTTTTAATGTCATTTAATTTAATAAAAAAATGTGATGAAATTAACTTTTATCTAATTTTATTTAACAGTAAAGAATTTTTTATTGTTATTTTACCAATTTATACCTAATTATTAGATTTTTAAAATTATAAATTAATATGAAAAATTTTTTAAAAATAGGAAAAAAAAAAATTGGAGATGGTTTCAAGCCATTCATTATCTGTGAGCTTGGTATCAACCATTATGGATCAATTAAAATTGCGAAAAAAATGGTTGATCTTGCATTAAAGAATGGTGCTGATGCTGTAAAAAATCAGAGCCATATTCTTGATGAAGAAATGATACCAGAAGCAAAAAAAATTAAACCCTCTAACGCAAATACTTCTATTTACGATGTAATTAAAAAAAATTTGATGAAATTTGAAGATGAAAAAAAATTAAAAAGATATGTTGAAAAAAAAGGTATGATTTATTTAAGTACCCCTTTTTCATTAAGTGCTGCTAATAAACTTAATAAGCTCGGTATTAAGGCATTTAAAATTGGTTCTGGTGAATTTAATAATATTCCTTTAATTAAAAAAATAGTGAAATTTAAAAAACCTTTGATATTGAGTACCGGGATGAATGATACTAAATCTATTGAAAAAATAACAAAATTATTAAAAAAACTTAATTGTAAATTTGCATTACTTCATTGTAAAAGTGAATACCCAGCTAATATAAAAACTTTAAGACTTGATTTTATTAATGTTTTAAAAAATAAATATCCCAATGTGCCTATTGGATATTCTGATCACTCCTCAAGTATAATTCCTTGTATTTCAGCTATTGCAAAAGGTGCTTCAATAATTGAAAAACATTTTACTGACTCCAAAAAAAGGAAGGGGCCGGATATAAGCTGCTCGATGGATGGAAAAGATTTAAATTTTTTAAATAAATCTGCTTTAGAAATTTTTCAATCTAACGGTAAAAACAAAACAATCTCTAAAATAGAAAAGATAACCGCAAAATTCGCTTTTTCTTCTGTTGTTTCAATCAAAAATATTCAAAAAGGTGAAAAGCTGAATGAAAAAAATATTTGGGTTAAAAGACCAGGAAATGGACAATTTAAAGCATCAGAATATTTTGGTCTTCTAGGTAAAAAAGCTCGAAGAAATATCAAAATTAACAATTTTATAAAAAAAAAGATGTCTAGAAAAATGAAAAAAATTGTTTTTCTTACTGGTACTAGAGCAGATTATGGAAAATTAAAACCACTGATAACAGCAGCGACCAAAAAATCAAACTTTAGAGTTATTATACTAATTACCGGTATGCATTTACAAAAAAAATATGGATCAACTTATTTACAAATTATAAATGATTTTAAAAAATCTAAAATTTACAAAGTTAACAATCACATCAATAATGCCCAGATGGATGATTTGTTAGGGAATACTTTGAAAAAAGTAGGTCGAATAATTAAAAAGATTAAACCTGATTTAGTCGTAATACACGGTGATAGAATTGAAACTCTAGCTGCGACTATTACATGTAATCTTAATAATATTTTAACTTGCCACATTGAAGGTGGGGAAGTGTCAGGAACAGTAGATGAATCAATTAGACATTCTACAACTAAATTAGCACATACTCATTTTGTATCTAATTACAAAGCTAAGAAAATTTTAATTAGAATGGGTGAGTTAAAAAAAAATATTTATGTGATCGGTTCACCTGAAGTAGATTTAATGTTAAGCAAAAATCTACCAAATAAAAATGATCTAAAAAAAAGATACAATATTAAATTTCAAAATTTTGCAATCTTTTTATTTCATCCAGTTACAACTTTAGATAAAAAAAAGATTAAAAATCAATGTGTAATTCTTAAAAAGGTTATAAAGAACTCTAAAAAAAATTTTATAGTAATTCTGCCAAATAATGACACTTTTTCAGAAATTATTCATGAATTTATATCGAATCTTAAAAAACTTAGTAATGTTAGAGTTTTACCATCACTTAGATTTGAATATTTTCTTACTTTATTAAGAAATTCACAATTTATCTTAGGTAATTCTAGCTCGGGAATAAGAGAGGCGCCTGTTTACGGAATAAAGACAATAAATCTCGGAACTCGTCAAAAAAATAGGAGTGATAATAAAAATATAATTAATTTAAACTTTAATTATAAAAAAATATTACATGAAATAACAAAAGACAAAAATGTTACAAAAAAACAATTCAATTTTGGTCGTGGAAATGCAGCCAAAAATTTTATAAAAGTATTAAACAAAAAAAGCTTTTGGTTAACTGATAAGCAAAAAAATTTTAGTAAAAACTAAATTAATCTTTTAGCTTTATTCCAATCTTTTTTTGTATCTATATCTATTGATTGTCTTTCAGAATTAGTTAAATAAAAAAATGTTTCTTTATTTACAAAATCTTTGTATTTAAAAAGATTTTTTTTCGAATTTATATATATGTTTCCAGTAATATTCATTTTTGTAAATTTTTTTTCTCCCGAATTCAAAATTTTTTCATTCTCAATATAAAAAATTTTTTTGCCCAAATTTATTTTTTTCGAAGCATGTGCAATTGAAACTTTTTTGTTTTTTACAAATATTGAGAACATATTTTTAAATGTTTTTAAATTACGAAATGGAGAAGTGGGTTGAAGTAATACCAAGTAATCAATTTTTCCAAAATTTTTTTCATACCATTTTATTGCATGAATTGTAAATTCAATTGATTTAGAATTATCTCTAGAAAATTTATTAGGTCTTAGCCATGGTGATAAAATATTGTATTTATGACCTAATTTTAATATTTCTGGGTCATCTGTAGATAGAAGAATTTTGTTAACTGGGTAGATCTTTTTAGCAAATTCAAAAGTATGACAAATTAGAGGCTTTCCTAAAAAAATTTTTTTATTTTTTTTTTTTAATCTTCTAGAATTTTTTCTTGCAGGGATTAATATAAGACCATTCATGAAAGTATATCATTAACCTTCATCTAAGGTTTTATCAATTAATAGTTTATGCTATTAAAAAGGATTTATTATAACTTAATTTTATGCAAAATATAAAGGTATACTATCTTATCAATCAATTATTAGATGATAGAAATATTAATAGGTTCAACTTTGAAGAATTTTCAAAAAAAAAAATAAAAATTAGAGTTATAAATTTTTACAAACAAAATAACATAAAATACTCTAAATTTGAGTACTATAATTTTTACGACAATAAATTTAAAATTATAAGAGATGTTATTTTAAATGGACCTAAGTACTTTGTTGATATTTCAAATAAAACAGTAAAAGAAATTTTTTTACAAAGACTACTTAAGATTTTTGGAAGTAAGAGAATTATTTTTGATATTGGTTTAATACCTGTAGAAAAATTAAAATATGGGCTACTTAGATACTTTTTAAAAAACAAAATGTATCTGAAATTTATTTTAAAAACTATTGAAAGGATATTTTATAAACTTATATTTTTAATTGTTTTACCGCGTGCTGATATTTCATTTACATCTGGAAAAATTGGAAGAAAATTGGCAATATTAAGAAAAGATAAAAAAATTGTTTTAGCTCACAATCTCGATTTTGATAATTTTTTAAAATTAAATAAAAAAAAAAAAAAATTAAAAAATTTAATTGTTTATATAGATCAGGACGTTGAAAATAGTATAGATTTTAAAATGGATGAAATTAAGTTTAATGATGTACAAAGTTTCAATAAAACTATTTTGAAATTTCTCAGCTCCTTTGGAAATAAAGTAATTATTGCGGGAAATAATCGAAGAAAAGTTAAAAAAAATATTTTTGGAATAAAAACTATATATAATAAAACTGACCAACTTATTAGAGACTCTAAACTTGTTATTGGTCATAATTCAACAGCTCTTCAATATGCTGTTTTATTTAAAAAACCTATTATTCTTTTATCCACTAAAGAAATACAACTTATACCTACAATGCATAAAAATATATTAATTCTTAGAAAACTGTTAAATTGTGATTATCATTTTTTAAAAGATAATTTTGTTAAAAAGAAAAAAATTAATTATAAATTTAATAAAAAATTGTACTCAAGATATATAAATAATTATATTACTGAAAACCCTAATAACAAAAAAAAATTCTTTGAATTAGTAATTAATAATCTTGAATTTGATTAATTTTTTTCTAACATTAAATCTAAATTTTTAATCGATTGTAATATATTTTTCTTATAGTTTAATTTTTTTTTATATGATTGAAAAATATTTTTTATATAATAAAATTGAGCTACTCTCCAAGGATTCATAAAAAAACTGTCGTCTGTAAATAAATCAGTAAGTTTGATTAATTTTATATTTTTTTTTCTAATTATCTTAATTCTTTTAAAATTTTCAAATTTAATAATCCCTTGGCTACCTGAGGCTTTTAAATTAAAGTAAGTATTATTTCTCTTTGAAAAACAAGTTGAGCTGATCTGATATTTAATACCATTATACAAAAGACCATTTAAATTAAATGCAATATCAATTTTTTTATTAAATTTTTTTATAAATTTTAACTTTTTATCTAATGTTTTTAAATTCCCATAAAAAAAATTTAGTAGATCTAGTAAATGTGGTCCTATTGCTAATAAATGACCACCACCTTTTTTATTGTCTAACCACCAAGAATTTCTTTTTTTTTCAGATATATTATTAGAATTATAAGTAATTTTTATGTGTCTAATTTTGCCTATTTTTTTTAGTTCTTTTTTAAATAACTTTATATGGGGGTGATATCTAAGTTGATGATTGATAAATAGACTAAACTTATAATTACTTAAATTATTTTTGATTTTTTTTAAATCATTAATATTACTCACTATTGGTTTTTCACAAGAAATACAAATTTTTTTATTTTTAAAAAAATTCAAATACTTTATATGTGTAAATGGAGGAGTTTCAATAAATACTAAATTTAAGGGTTTGAATTTTTTTAAGGTACTTAAGCTTTTTGTAAAAATGCTTTTTTTGTTTTTTTTTCTGCTATAAATAAACTTAATCTTACATCTATTAAAATATTTTAAAGTATTGTAAATTACTCTTAACCCAAAACCTGTACCAATAATTGCACTAAAAATATTCTTCACTTTTTTTTTTTTAAAAGTATCTTAAATAATTCTAAATCTTTTTTTTCATCAATATTTATGGAGTTCATCGAACTCATTATATATGGGATACTATTTTTAGATCCGTATCTTTTTTTTTTTACTATCATGTTTCTTTTAGCAGCGTATATTGAACCATTTCTTATAAATGCATCAGGTTTGAGTTGTTGTCTATGAGTTTCCGGGATTTCTTTAAGTAATTTATTAAAATCTTTCAATTTTCCATTAACAATTTTTTTTATTCTCAAAGGATGATGGTCTTCTAATTTTGTTACACCAATTACACTATCTGCTTTTTTCTTAATTAAAATTTTAATAACATTATCTATATCTAAAGAGGTTTTCATTGGGTTAGTTGCCATTAATTCAATGAAGAAATCATATTTCTTTTTTTTATTTTTTTCACACCACCTTAAAGCATGCAAATCAGCATCTACAGCTTTAGCTTTATCTAAGGATAGTTTTTTTGGTCGTATAAATGGTACCTCGGCTCCATACTTTCTTGCTACATTTGCGATTTTTTTACTGTCTGTAGAAACAATATAGTCAGTAATATATTTACTTTTTTTTGCTTCTCTGATTGTATAATAAATTAATGGTTTTCCATTTACTTTAACGATATTTTTATTTTTTATTCCTTTTGAACCAGCTCTTGCAAGAGTTACAGCTAAAATATTATACTTTTTCATATTAAGTTAATAACCTACTTTTTAGTATTGATATTGGGGTTAAGCTATTACGCACTTGCATTTCTTTATGAAAAAGTTTGCTTAGATTATCAAACTCTTGTGGACTCATCTTTAACCATAAGTCAATATTTTTTAGACCATCATCAATCGTATGCACAACAAAGTTTTTGAAATTAGAAAAATAATTGTTTTTATATGCGTTCGAAATATCTATATAAAATGATTTTTTTCCCATAAAAATTGCCTCTACTGTTGGGCTAGAAAATGCTGTTGATATTATCAAGTCTGACTCATTTATTACATCATAACTAGGGGTGTCGTAGTTACATAAATTAAAATTTTTAAACTCTTTTATTTTATTAAGAATATTTAGAATTTCCCTGTCTTTATCATATACACTCAACGGATATTTTGGCTTTAATTGTATTTTATAGTTTGGGAACATTTGAAGTATCTTGTAAATAAATATCATAAAATTTTTATGACCTTCATTTGATGTTATTGAATTCTTTACCTCAAAACTTGAAGAAAAAAGTGTAATAATCTTTTTGGATTGTTTTAGGGATTTATTGATTAATTCACTAGAAGCCCAGATAGGGCCTGAAATTTCAAGCAAGTTAGATATTGAATTATTTGATTGAGACATTTCAACACTACATTTACTCCAGTGAAATTCTATATCATAGTATAAATTTAACATTTCAGAATGAGCATAAAAATTTTTATTTTTATAATCAAAAATATTTTCGCTATGTGTGTGTTTAAACATTAAAGTTTGAGTATTTTTTTTTTTCAAAATTAAATTTCTACATATATGAGATGGGGAAAAGTCCTGATAAGAAATATAATTTTTAAAATTATAACAGTAGGTTAGATTTTTCCAAATATATAAAAAACAAATTGATTTAAAATATTCTTTTATCAGAAAATTTTTTGAACTGAAGATTATGATCGGGGAAAAAAGTATACACATAGGAGTATAAAAAAAAATTAATTGAAAAATAAAATATAGAGAAATTTGATTACAAGGTTTTTTTATAGATCCAAAAGTATAATCAAAATTCTGATATTTTATGTCAATCAAATGATCTTTATTAATCTCAGTCTCAAAAATAAATAATATTTTTGAAGACTCAATTCCAAGTTTTTCAACCATCCAATTTAAATTTATCTTTTTTGGATTAAAACCAAACCCATTCTTATAAACACGAACACCTAATTTCTTTTCCTTTTTAAAAATTGATATCTTTTTAGCATTAATAATAAAGTAAAAAGGATAAACAAAAAAAAATATCAGAAATTTAATTTTCTCAAAAAAAATGTTCAAAATGTTTGATTTAATTAAAACAATATCTTTTTCGGGAAAATCTTTTTTTTCTAAAAAATTATTTTTGATATAGTAACTAAATTTTGTACTATTAAAAAAACCTAAAATATTCAAATTATTCTGTTTTAAAATCTTTAAAACCTCGGACTGTAAAAGGATATCTCTTAAATCTTCTGATATTTTTTTTTTTATACAAATCTTAATTTTTTCTGAATTATATAAACCTGATAGAATCTTTAAAGATATTTTATTATTATAATCAAAAAAATTTTTTTCTACACTTTCGATTGATTTTTTTTCTGGTACCCATTTTTGTTTATATTCAGAAATTAAATTCCATTGAAAATTCAAGAACTGGATATTTTCAAATTTAAAAAATTTATCTATTAAATGATTATTTAAATCTCTCTTTAAAAAAATAACCAAAGATTTTTTTTTTTTATCGATATGACTTTTAAATTCAGCGTAGGTTATTCGATCAGATAAGAGGAATATCTGATCGAATAATTTAAATTCATCTAGATTTTTTGGTTTCATGAACTTAATTTTACTTTTATTCCCAGCTTATCCTTCATTTTATAAATGAATTGATAGGTTACTCTGTCAATTTTAATTCCTCTTTTTAAATTTTTTATTCTATTTTTTTTTTCAAATTCACCAGGTATTAAAATTTCTTTATTGGAATATTTTTTTCTTGAACTTTTTACATGTTTAATTAATTTTTTTACTTCTTTTCTAAATTTGTCAATACTTGTAAAACTATCAATGTTTATAGCTAAAAAGGTGATTGCGTTTCCATGTTGTTTAGCTTTAGGTCCAGAACAACCAGCTTCCGATAATGTGCCACTTAATATATCTATCGCCATAGCTAAACCATAGCCTTTGTAACCAGATACACCTCCCAATGGTAAAATAGATCCTTTTGGATTTTCATAAAACTTTTTAGTTTGTGTTGTAATTTTTCCATAATGATCCTGTATATAATTTTTACCTGTTTTTTTTCCTAGCAAGTAATCAATCTTCAATTTACCTTCAGCAACCATGCACGTAGACATGTCTAACTCAAAAAGGGACTTTTTATTTTCACCAGGTGTTGAAATGGCAATAGGATTGGATGGTAATCTCCTATCAATACCACCAAAAGGCGCAACTATATGGCTTGTGCCATGTAAGTTAGAAAAAGCAATACAAACTAAGTTTTTTTTTGCTGCCTCGTTAGTATAGTCAGATAATCTTCCACAATGATTTGAATTTTTTATCGTAACACATGATAAAAAATTTTTTTTTGCTTTTTTTATCAATAATTTTATTGCAAAATTTGCATTGACCTGTCCAAAACCCCAGCCTCCATTTATTTTAACAGTATTTTTTGTTTGTTTTATAATTTTAGCTTTGGCGTTTGGTAAAATTTCTTTTTTATCAATTTTATCCAAATAAAAATTCAATCTTGCTGATCCGTGAGAATTTTGTCCAGAGAGGTCAGATTTTGCTAGCAATGCGGATACAAGTTTTGCACTTTGTTTAGGTGTTCCTTTTTTAATCAAAATAAGTTCTAAAATTTTTTTTAAAGTTGAATACTTAATTAAATAAAAGTCTTTTTTCCTCACTTAACCAATACCTTTCCAGGTATTTCCATTTTCAGTGTAATGATGATCGACAATAATTTTAGCGTCATATAAAAATTTATGACCTTTTTTAACAATTTTATTTACCCAATATCTATCCTCTTTTCCTGCTAGATTTTCATCAAAAGGAAATTTCTTTAAAATTTTTTTTTGAAAAATTGAAAAGGCATTATGTAAAAAATATCTATTCTCTAATTTTGAAAACATATTCTCTACAGACTTACTCCCAAAATGACTCCAGAGATATCTTTTAGTGATTTTTTTTCCCATATAAATAGGAATTTGGTTCCCAAAAATAGCTGAATAATTTTTTAAATCTTTCTCTGCCTTTAAAAGATCAATTTTTTTTAAAACACAGTGTGCAGACATTACAATAATGTTATTATTTTTACATTTTTTTACACCATAATTTAAAGCTTTTCCCGGCGTATAATAATTTATTTGGTAAACATTTATATTTGTATAATTAAGATTATTTTTATTATTTTCTAACAGAGGATCTTGTTTAAACATTCTCACAATATCTAAAGTTTTATCAATTGAATTATTATCAACTATTATTATCTCAGGTTTTTTAATATTATTAAGAATAGATTGAATAGCATGGCCAATCCATCTTTCCTCATTTTTGGTTCTTATTATAACTGAAAATCTATCATTATTATTTTTCATTTTTTGACCATCTTCCTCTATAATTTTTATAAATATCAATCTCTTTTTTTTGTAAGTCTAAACCATGAAATTTTGACATCATGTTAAATTTATTTCTAAATAAATGTATTTTTTTTAAATCACCGGGCAAAATAGCAAATTTGTTATCTCTTCCTGGTAGTTTTTTATCAATAGTAAAATGTTTTTCTATGTATTTTGCTCCTAGTGACATGGCTGCTATAGCATCTTCTATATCTGGTAAATGTCCACTGTACCCTACAGTTTTAGACAATTTCCTAAGATACTCCATTCTTGGTAGATTTATATTCTTATAATCACAAGGATAAGCAGAAACACAATGCATAAAAATTATATTACGCTTTTTAACAGAATTTTTTATCTTTAATATTTCTCTCCATTTGGATGCTCCCGTTGAAACTAACACCTTTTTAAAATTCTTTGAAGCCAATTTTATTAATTCAATATTATTAATTTCGTGGCT
>MDTA01026291.1_pt1 | contig 21388 bp, 17 predicted proteins | sample 811151 | NCBI WGS metagenome assembly MDTA01 (sample SAMN05326648, study PRJNA326480) | marine metagenome | isolation source: seawater | place: Indian Ocean: South | collected 2010 | reverse complement strand
CTAAAACTTTACCGCCATTATTTTCGGCTATTAGCTTTGCCTCTGACCTGCTCATATTCTGAAATCCTCCTGTAAACATAATTTTTTTATTAGAAAACTTACCATCTTTATTTGTTTGAGAGTAATTTTTTATAATTAACTGATTGATCAAATTATAAGTTATTTTTGTATTTATTTTATTAGAAAAAAAATTCTCAATTGCGTCAGTTTGAGTTCCTCCAATACCATCTAATTCTACTAAATTTTTTAAAATAGATAATCTCTTTTTGTTATCAAATAATTTTGAGAATTCACTTATTGAAATAAAAAAAGAAGCAAGTATTTTTGCATTTTCTTGGCCGATATGTCTAATTCCAATAGAATATATAAATTTTTCTAAGGATATTGTTTTCGATTTTAAAATAGCTTTTTTCAAATTTTCTATTGATAAATTCCCCCAACCCTCTAAATCTTTTATTTTTTCATAATCAAGTTTAAAAATATCCGAAGGTTCATTAATAAAATTTAAATCACAAAATTGGTCTATAACTTTTTTCCCTAAGCCTTCGATGTTAAAAGCTTCTTTAGAAACAATATGTTTAAGTTTTTCTCTAGCAATATACTTGCACTCATATCCTTTTGTACACCTTCTTACTGCATCTTCTTTCTGAGTACTTTTACTAAATTCCTTTTTTGTGATTGATCCACATAAACATTTAGAAGGAAAAATAAATTTTTTACTATTATTTTCCCTTTTTGAAACAAAAACTGAAACAACTTGTGGAATTACATCTCCTGCTCTTTGAATCTGAATAGTGTCTCCAATTCTAATATCTTTTCTGATTATTTCATCCTCATTATGTAAAGTTGCATTTGAGACAACAACTCCACCAACTGTTACTGGTTCAACTTTTGCAACTGGAGTAATCGCTCCAGTGCGTCCTACTTGAATAGTGATATTCTTAATTTTAGTAACAGCTTTTTCAGCTGAAAACTTATAGGCAATAGCCCACCTAGGAGCGTTAGCAGTATTGCCTAATCTCTTTTGTAAGTTCAGATCATTTACTTTAAATACGAGTCCATCAATGTCATAGTCCAAAGATGCTCTTTGATTATCAATTAATTGATGTTGGTATTCAATTTCATTTACTCCATTAATTATTTTAGATAATGGATTTATTGAAAAACCCCAACTACTAATCTTTTTTAAGAAGTTAGACTGAGTTTTAAAATCCATAGTCTCTATTGCGCCAAATCCGTAAGCAAAATATTTAAGTGGAATTTTCGATGTTTCTTTAGGATCTTTTTGCCTTAAAGAGCCGCCTGCTGCATTTCTTGGATTAGCGAAATTATCTTTAATTTCTTTAAAATCTTTTTTTCCTATAAATACTTCACATCTAATTTCTAATAAATTTGGTATTCCTTTCCCCTCAATTTTTTTTGGAATGCCTTTAATTGTCTTTAAGTTTTCTAAAATATCTTCACCAGTTGTACCGTCACCTCTTGATAGACCCTTTTTTAATATACCTCTTTCGTAAACTAAAGTAGCTGAAATTCCGTCTATTTTTGGTTCGGAAAACAATTCAATACGTTTTTGGCCTACATTTAAAAAATTATTAATTTTTTTTAAAAAGTCTGTCATGTCACTTTTATCGAAAGCATTAGACAAAGATAACATTGGCCTTAAATGTTTGATCTTTTTAAATTTATTAGATGGGGGTGATCCAACTTGAGTATTTAGCTTTAACTTTAATAAAAAATTATAATCCTTTTCAAGATCTAAAACATCTTTTTTTAACTTATCATAATTTTCATCAGATATAATTGGATTATCTTGATTATGATAAAGATGATCATGCTTTTTTAATAATTTAATTTTTTTCTTGTATTTTGATAAGATTTTTTCTTTTTTTTTAAGTTCCATCTATTTAATCTTATTTAAAATTTTTGAAAAAAAACTATCATTTTTTTCATTTTTTTTTATTTTTTTCGAAATTGTATAATCCTTGTTAAGAATTTTATAAGATTGTTCGAACCATTCACTAGAATTATAGTTATATCCTAAAATCTTTGCATATTCTTCTGCTTCTTCTGTTAATCCTAAATGATAATGAATTTCAACTAATCGATGAAGAGCTTCTTCAATAAAAATTGTTTTTTGATAATCTTTTACAATAATTTTTAATCTATTGATAGCAGGTATCCACTTTTGGGTAGTAATATAATGCTTTGCAATAAAAAGTTCTTTTGCGGCAAGTTGATTAAATATTAAATCATATTTAAACCTCAAATCAATTGCATAATCAGTATTTGGATATTCTTTTAGAAAAAATTCAATTTTTTCTTTTGCATCTAAAAGTGGTTTTAAATCTTTTCTTTCATCCGAAATTTGCTCATAATGAACTATTGCTATTAAGTAATGAGCATAAACTACATTTTTATCTGCAGGATATTTCTTTAAATATCTCTGTAAATTTTCTAACGCCTCGGGATAAAAATTCATTCCATATAAAGCAAAACTTGCCATTATTGATGATTTGGCTGACAAATCAACAATTTCAAAATTTAATTCAGCTTCTGAAAATTTTTTTTCTGCATAAAAAAAATCACCATCCTCGAATGCTTTAAATCCCTCTTTGTATAAAATATAAGGGTCGGCATTATTTGGTGTTATTAATTCAACATTATCTTTCTTTGAACAGGATATTAAAAGTAATGATAAAGAAGATATTAAAATAATTTTATGAAACATAGCTTTAATATTATCAAATTTAAGCTTATTGGTAAATTTTAATAATATTACAGTGTAGCTGCCACTGAATTTTTGTTTAAAGTGTCATCTTGGGGTTTTTCTTCAGAAAAATTTTCTAAAGCCCAATTATTTTGATCCGAGAAAAATTTTACTAATAGTTTGTTTGTAAGTGCATGACCACCTTGAGAGGTTTTTACATATCCTAGTATTCTGTTTCCTGACAACATTAAATCACCTAAACAATCTAAGATTTTATGAAAAACAAATTCGTGTCTATTCCTTAATCCTTCTTCATTTAAAATACTATTCCCCTGAACTACTATTGCATTTTTTAAAGTCCCTCCTCTAGCCAAACCGAGACTTTTAATATGATCAATATCTTCGTATAAACAAAATGTTCTTGAATTGTAAATATTTGATAAATCGTCTTTGCTAAGTTTGAATTCTTTTCTTCTAGTTCTTATTAAAGGATTGCTATAAACAATTTAAAAATCTACAGCTAAATCATTTTCAAACGGTTCGATAGAGATATATTTCGAGCCTTCTTTAATTTCAACTTTTTTTAACACTTTAATAAACTTTCTAAATTCATTTTGTTTTTTTATTCCTACAGATCTTATTGCATCAACAAATTCTGCTGCTGAACCATCCATGATTGGAACTTCTGGAGCATCAATTTCGACTAAGGCATTATCAACCCCTTCGCCAAAAAAAGCTGCCATGAGATGTTCAACCGTAGAAACACTAACGTTTTTAGCATTTTTAATTTTGGTACATAAAATTGGTTCGCTTACATTTTTAAAATTTGCTCTGATAATATTATCTTGATTGAGATCAATTCTCTTAAAATTAATACCTGAATTAGCGGGTGCTGATTTTATAGTTATATTTACAGTCTCGCCGTTATGAAGTCCAATACCGCTCATTTTTACTTTATCAGCAATTGTGTGTTGGTGTATTTTTATCATCCGGTTTTTATACAAAATTGGATAGATTTTATTAAAACAAAAAATGTTTCAAAAAATAACATGTTACCGACCAAAAAAGTAATTGAATACCCTAGTAATTAAGGATTTTTTGGTTTGCACAACTGGTACAGCTTCTTTTTTCCAACCATAAAGTAATAAATTTACAATATTTTTAATTGAAGACTCTTCATCAAAATTATTAAGAATTAAAGGCTCAATATTCTTTTTAGACAAATAATTAAAAAAATATTTTTCTAGCAACTTGTCCTCAATCGCAATAAAAACTTTGACATTATTTTTGCTAATTTTATTTAAATTAATATTATTTAAATATAAAATTTCTAAAATTTCTTCTACTCTTGCATTAAGAACATCAAAAATTAATTTTTTTCTTATTTTTCTAAAACTCTCTTTTTCAAAAAAATTTTTTTCTAGTAAATCGTCATGATCAAAGTCTTTTGTTTCATTAGAATTTTTCTCAAGAAAATTTTTTATTATATTTTCATTTATTAAACAAATTTTTTTAATATCTCTATAAATAATTTCTGTACCGAAAGTAAGTTTCTCCGAAAACTTAAAAGATGAATTTTCAAAAAGGAAAGTCTCAGACTGGTTTTTATTAATTTCAATTTTTAAAAAAGTTTCGATATTTTCATTATTATTTATAAGTTGAGTACCCTCACAAAAGTCTTTTAGAATAATTTTATTTATATTTAAATTAATTTTACTAAACATATTCCTTATATTTTTTAATTCATTCAAATCAACTAAAATGAAAGATAGTTCATGTATATAAAAATTCCCAAATAAACCTATTGGTAGATTTTTATTTTCGTTCCCATCTAAAATACTTTTTGAATTAAAAATATGTAAAATAGTTTTTTCTTTTTCAGTTTGTGATAAAACATGTTTAAGTGAATTCAAAATATACGAGATATTTTCTTTCAAAACTTGAGACCCATTTAATCTCTTATAAGCTGATAAACTTACACAGGTTTGCTCTAAATTACCTATAATTAAAACAATATCTTTAAAAATAAAATCAACTTTACCTTCTATTTTTTCAATATTAAATTTAATTATTTTATTAGCTTCCTGAAAGTTCTGTAACTTATTCATTTTAATCTCATTATTTGGCAAAATAAATTTTTCAATTATTTTTAGATTATGATTCTCATCTAATTGAGCTACGATAAATTTATAATTTAAATTATTTATTTCAACAAAAAGATGAGGCAAATTTATTTTCATTTCAAATTAATTTAAAATCAATTGATTTTTAATCCTATAATCAAAAATTTTGAATTTATCAAAATCATTTGTTTTTTTTAAATTCATATGTTTTTTTAAACTTGTTTTAAAATTTTTTATTGGTAGTTTAATGGTTGTTCCATCTATAAATAATATATCCCATCTTCCACCTTCAAAATAAAGATAAGATCTTATTTCACTTATAGGAAAATTCAAATTTTTAAGATCGTTATACAGATAAATAAATTTTTCTCCGTTGCCAATTATTTCTGGCAAATTATCGTAAACCTTAATTTTTTTAAAGTTTATTAATTTTCCTTTTTCTGTGATATAAAATTTTTCTTTTTTGTTAGTCACAACTGCAATGGGTTTTTGTTCTGAAATAGATATAATTATCTTATTTGGATAAATTTTTTTTATTTTAAAGCTTTCAACGAATGAATTATTGATCAATATTTCACTAATCTTTTTATCTTCTAAAAAAAATAAACTTGAGTCATATAAAAATGCTAATTTATTTTTGATTTCTGCTTCAGAGACAATCGAGTTATTTTGAACTATAATTTCATTGATTTTAAATTTTGAGTAAGGGAAATAACTTATTTTTGGTTTGTAAGTACTTAAAAATATAAAAGCAAATATTAAGCCTATTACTGAAAATCTCATCTATTTAAACTTGCATTAATAAGAATTTTTTCTACTAAGTTTTCAAACGAAATTCCTTTGTGATTAGCTATTTCAGGAACTAAGGATAAATTTGTCATACCTGGTTGAGTATTGAGCTCTAATAAATAAAACTTTTTTTTAAAAAATTTAAAATCAGCTCTTGTAACTCCTTTACAATTAAGAGCTTTATGAGCTTTTTTTGCTATGCTCAAGACTTTTAAATAATCTTTTTTTTGTAAATTAGCGGGCATTAAATGAACTGTTTTAGCCTTCTTAGTATATTTTGCTTTGTAATCATAAAATTTCCTTTTTGGAATTAATTCAATTGCGCCAAGAGGTGAATTATTAAGAACTGCAACTTGTATTTCTTGTCCACCGATGTAAGGTTCATAAATTAGCTCAAAATAGTCTTTTAAAAGAGTTTTAGAAGCTTTACTCAAGTCAATAAAATTTTTACAAATCTTTACCCCAATACTTGAGCCCTCATTAACTGGTTTAATTACTATTGGAAATTTTATTTTTGAAAGGGGAATTTTTTTTTTTAACATTTTGTTAGAATAATTTTTTTGATTTAAAACAAAATAAAGAGGTGTCAAAATCTTATTTTTCTTAAAAATTTCTTTGGAAATAACTTTATTCATTGAATTATATGAGCTAATCACACCAGAATGAGTATAAGGTATTCTTAAATACTCAAAAAAACTTTGTGCTACTCCATCTTCTCCATACTTGCCATGAAGAGCATTAAATATAATATCAACTCTTTTTTTATCAATTAAATTTAAAGGTTTTTTTTTTGGATCAAATTTAAAAACTTGATATCCCTTTTTTTTTAAAGCTGTTACACAAGCTGCTCCACTATCAAGACTTACTGCTCTTTCTTTAGAAATACCACCTAAAACTACTAATACCTTTTTTTTACTCATTGCCAATAATTTTTATTTCAAGCTCTAAATTTATACCAGTTTTGTTAAGAACCTGCTCTTTTACTTTATTAATGAGATTTTCTATATCAGCTGATTTTGCACTTCCATTATTAACAAAAAAATTGCAGTGTTGTTCTGAAATACTAGCATCTCCAACGCTAAATTTTTCACAACCTGCATCTTTTATAATTTGCCATGCTTTTTTTTCTTTTGTATTTTTAAATGTACTTCCGCATGTTTTAACTCGGCTAGGTTGTGTATTTTTTTTTTTCTCGATTAATTCTAATTGTTTTTTTTTCACTAAAGATGATAAGGTTTTTTTTCCTTTTAAAATTGCAGATAATATGACGTAATTTTTTGGTAAATTTGTACCTCTATAATGAAAATTAATATTATCTTTAAAGATTTTTTGCGTAGTTCCTCTTTCATCAAGCACTTTAATTGACTCTAATGCTTCAGAGATTTCATATCCATAGCAACCGCTATTCATTGTTATAGCTCCTCCTATTGAACCAGGAATACAAGATAAAAATTCTAAACCGCCGATCATATTCTGAGTTGCAAAATCAGAAACTTTTTTATCTAAAATACCGGCACCAACCTCTATCTTATCTTCTTCAATCAATTTTATTGATGCAAATTTAGAGCCCAACTTGATCACTGATCCTCGAATTCCTCTATCTCTTATTAATGTGTTTGATCCAGCTCCCAAAATATGAAAATTAATTTGTAAATTATGAATTGTTTTAATAAATTGAATTAATTGTACCTCGTTTTCGGGCTTAAAAAAAATATCTGCATTTCCACCCAAATTAAACCAATTATATTTTGCAAGATTTTCATTAACTAACACGTTATTTCCAAATTTTTCTTCTAAAATAGATTTTTCTTTGATCATAAATTATATTCCAAGTTCCTCATCCATTGAGTTATAGAACCAGCGCCCATCCCTATCACTATTTCATCACTTATTAAATTTTTTTTAAAAAAATTTGCTAATTGTATTTGATCATTTACTAAAACTACTTGCGTTTTTGAATTTTGAGCAATTAAACTAGCAAAATTTTCTAAACTAAACTTTGAAACTTTCTTTTCTCCAGCAGCATAAATTGGACAAATTAACACTAAATCAGATTTTACAAATGACTTAGAAAATTCTTGTTTTAAAGATATAATTCTAGAATATCTATGTGGTTCAAAAATACTAATTATTTTCCTATTTTTATATACTTTTCTAACACCTTCTAAAACTGATGAGATCTCAGTTGGATGATGTGCATAATCGTCAAAGAATTCATTTTTATTTTTTTGAAATATTTTTGTCATTCTTCTTTCAACACCCGTGAAACTTTTAAGAGCTTTTTTAATAACTTTTATCTTTACACCAAGATTCAAACAAACAGAAATTGCTGCACTAGCATTTAAAACATTGTGTTCACCAATAAGATTTAATTTGATATTTTTTATTTTAGTTTTTTTTCTTTTAAGACCTAAATAAGTTAAGTCGAAGGAGGAAAATTTTATTGTTTGTTTTATATTAGTAATTTTATAATCAGCATTTTTATTTGTTCCGTAAAATAGGATATTTTTATTTTTTATTTTAGGTAAAATTTTTTTAATATTTTTATTATCTAAACAAATAATAGATTTTCCAGTTGATGGGGTCTTATTTATAAATTGAAGAAATGCTTTTTCTAAGTTTTTATAAGTTTTGTAATAATCAATATGTTCAAAATCTAAATTTGTTACAATGGAATAGTTAATTGGTAACTTTAAAAAACTTCCGTCAGACTCATCTGCTTCTAGAATTGCCCAATCTCCCTTACCAAGTTTAGCGTTGCTTTTGAAAGAGTTGATAACTCCACCGTTAATAATTGTTGGATCTAGTTTTTGATCTGACAGAATTTTTGCAACTAAAGATGTTGTAGTAGTTTTTCCGTGAGATCCTGTAATAATAATATTTTTTTTTAATGATACAACATCGGCTAATACTTCAGCTCTAGAGTAAATAGGCAGCCTCTTTTTTTTTGCATAAATTAGTTCAATATTATTATTTTTAATTGCAGAAGATTTAACAATAATTGTAGCATTTTTAATATTTTTCTTTGAATGACTAATGAAAACTTTTATTCCCGCCTTAAGACAGTTTGAAGTACTTTTATTTTTATTTTGATCACTTCCTTGTATTTTAAAGCCCATATTTTTCATCACCTGGGCCAGTCCACTCATCCCTATCCCACCAATTCCAATAAAGTGAATAATTTCTTTTTGTCCAACTCTAATATTTTTCATCAGCCAAATTATTAATTTCCCTGTCTATATTTTCGTAAACAGATTTGTCAGAATGTTTTATTTGTTTATCTTTTATCTTATTTAATAATTGCTTGTCATCATTTATAATTTTAATCAAATTAATTAATTTTTCTTTTAAAAATTTTTCCTCAATTAAGAAGCTATAACCTTTTTTTTCGTAATAAATAGCATTTTTTAATTGATGATTATCTGCAGAAGAGGGCAATGGTATCGAAATAAAAGGTATTTGAGCGTTAAGCAATTCTGCTAACATTGAGGAGCCAGATCGAGTGATTGCAAAATCAATTTTATCAAAATATTTAAATATATTATTTTCAAAATTAAATAGATGGAAATCTATTCTTTTTTTTTTGTAAAAATCTTCTAAAAAATCATTTTGATGAGGCAAGCATTGCTGGTAAATCTTTAAAGCAATTTTTTTACTATTACATTCGCTAAAAATGTGCGGTAATTTTTCACCGAAAACTTTGGCTGCTTGACTTCCGCCAAGAATTAAAATTTTCAACTTTTCATCAGAATTTTCTTTTTTTTGGTTGGTCTTGAAGTTAAAAACTTCTTTCCTAAGTATATTGCCAACAATACATATCTTATACCTAAATTTTTCTTCTACTCCCTCTAGTTCAGAATTAGATACTAACAACTTTGAAGCAAATGGAAGTAAGTATTTATTTGATTTTCCCAAATATAAATTATTTTCATAAATTATAATAGGGACTTTAACTATCCAAGATGCAATACAAAATGCAAAAGAAGAGTACCCGCCCATTCCTATAACTAAATTTGGTCGACTTTTAATAAGAAAGATTAAGGATTTAAAAAAGGAAAAAATTATTACCAAAAATGAGAATAATGTTTTAAAGATATTTTTTTTGAAAACACTTGTTGAGATTATTTGATTTACTTTAATCTCTTTTGAATTTTCAAGATATTTGAGACCTCTTTTATCTGAGATAATTTCAACATTAATTTTTTTTTCAACTAAATGTTTTGCAAGACAATAAGCTGGAATTACATGTCCACCTGTGCCACCTGTTGCAATTATTATTTTATTTATCTTTTTATTCATTTGTTTCAATTTTTATTTTTGTAAAATTTAGAATCATACCTGCTAATACAGCGCTTCCTATTAGCGATGATCCTCCGTAACTTAAAAAAGGCAATGTCATTCCTGTAGTAGGTAATAAATTGGTGTTAACTCCTATGTGTATAAATGTTTGGAAAATCATAAATGAAGCTAGTCCACATAACGAAAATTTTAAAAATTCATCATCAGTAGAAACACTATTTTTGATCATTCTAAAAGCTATATATAAAAAGATACATATTATGAAAATTGATGCTACAGATCCATACTCCTCAGAAATTATAGCAATTATATAGTCGGTATGAGCTTCTGGCACAGAGTCCTTTAAAATACCCTCACCCATTCCTTGACCTTTAAGTCCACCTTGTTTTATAGCCTCCAACGCTTTTGATGACTGAAAACTATCTCCTTTCGATGGATCAAAAAAGGTAATTAATCTATTAATAATGTATCCGAATTTTTCTGGTAGTAAAAATAAAAGTCCGCCAATAAATGCCACAAAAATTGCAAAGAAAGAAAATATGTAAAAAATACTTACTCCTGAAACAAACACTGTAGCTATCCAGGCTCCAATTATTAATATCGTTTGTCCTAAATCTGGTTGATCTATTAAAAGAATAATGACTGAAATAAGAAGGCAAAAACTAAACAGATATTTTATATTTGAATTTTGAAAATTGTGTAATGTTAAAATTTTTACGATCGTTAAAATAAAAAAAGGTTTTAAAATTTCTATTGGTTGTAATCTAAAAAAGTAAAGATCTAACCATCGCTTGGCTCCTTTTACTTCAATACCGATTATTGGTACCAATATTAACAATAAAAAAAATAAAATATAAGCTGGTATTATAATTTTTTTTAGAAAATACGTATCCAAAAAAGAGATGAGAAACATAATAAATATAGCAACGGTAGCAAAAACTAGATGTTTAGAGAAAAAGAAGTAGTTGTCTTTATTTAACCTCTCTCCAGCCAAAGAGGAGGTGGATGAAAATGAAAAAAAAATACCTAAAAAAAATAAAATTATAAAACATATTAAAATATTTTTATCAATATTTCGCCAATAATCATTATGTTTAAATTTAAATATATTTTTTTGCATACATCTTAACTAACTTTTTAAATTCATCTCCTCTTTTCTCGAAATTTTTATATTGATCAAATGAAGCTGCTGCAGGGCTGAGTAAGACTGTGCTTTTATTATTTTTTACATATTTTAATTCTGTAAAGATTTTAGCAAGTGATTTTTTGAGAGTTTTAGTTACCGAAAATTTTATCTGATTTTTCAATTGTTTAATAAAAAAATTTGTATTTTTACCAATTATATAGGTTTTTTTAATATTCTTTTTCAAATTTTTTAAGATTATTGAGTCATTATACTTAGGTAAACCTCCAAGAATCCAATAAATATTTTTATTACTAGACAAGGCGTATTTTGTTGCTTGAAAACTTGTAGCTTTAGAGTCGTTAATAAAAACTATATTTCTTTTCTTAAAAAAAGTTTCATTCCTATGACTAAGTCCAGAAAAACTATTTAATGCTTTTATAAAAGAATTTTTTTTAATATTTAATAGTTTCGCAAGAGTATAAACAAAATACATATTTTCATTATTTGACTCTGACTTTAAATAATCATTTTTAATTTTAAATTTTAATTTCTGATATGAATTTTTCCTAAGATTAATATATCTAGATTTATATTTTCTCTTTTTAAATTTATTTTGAAAATTATTGTTCATTAAGGCAAAATCTTCTCTTTTCTGTAAATTAAATATCTTAAACTTAGAATCAGTATAATTTTTCATAGATCCATGCCAATCTAAATGATCATTTGTTATGTTTAGTAAAAGTGCATAATTCGGTTTTATAAATTTAGAGTGTGAAAGTTGAAAAGATGATGCCTCAATTATAAAAAAACAACCTTTTTTAATTTTTTGATTTAATACTGGTGTTCCTATATTGCCTCCTAAAACTGCATTGAAATTATTTTTTTTTAGTAAATGATGAATAATTTTACAAGTTGTTGATTTACCGTTGGTTCCCGTAACTACGATAGATTTGAATTTTTCATTTCTTAAAAATAATAAATCAATATCAGTAATTATCTTATTTTTAAACTTGCTTAGTTTTATTTTATTTTCATTTTTTTTTAAACTTACTCCAGGGCTTAATACTATATAATCTACTTTGTTTAAAACAAATTTTAATTTTGAAATTTTTTTAATTTGGAATTTTTTTCTTAATTTAAAATTGTCATCCCAAGTATAAAGATTTTTTATCTTTTTTTTTTTTAAATATTTAAGAACTGAAATTCCTGTTGAACCTAATCCATAAATTAAATAAGAATAACTTTTAAAATCTTTTTGTTTAAACATTTACTAACGTAGTTTCAATGTTGCTAAGCCTACCAATGCAAGTATTATTGCAATTATCCAAAATCTAATTACAATTGTAGACTCTGCCCAACCTTTTTGCTCAAAATGATGGTGGATTGGAGCCATCTTAAATATTCTTTTGCCTGTTAACTTAAAAGAAACGACTTGAATGATTACTGAAACAGTTTCTAAAACAAATAAACCTCCAATAATTGCTAAAACTATTTCATGTTTTACTATTATCGCTACTGCTGCCAAAGAACCTCCTAAAGATAAAGATCCAGTATCTCCCATAAAGATTTTTGCCGGCGGCGCGTTATACCATAGAAAACCAAGACAAGAACCAACTATGGATCCGCAAAATATAGATATCTCACCAACATCAGGTATGTATTGTAATTGAAGGTATTCAGAAAAGATCACATTACCTACAACATATGAAATTAGAGTAAAAGATAAAGCTACCAACATTACTGGGACAGTTGCTAATCCATCTAAACCATCAGTTAAATTTACCGCGTTAGATGAGCCAATTATAACAAATAAAGCAAAAGGAATAAAAAAGAGTCCCATTTGCCAAATTAAATTTTTGAAAAAAGGGAAGTAAAGATTATATAGATATTCGTGATTGGAAAATTTAATTAAAATTATGATTGTAAAAAGACTTATAACCAATTGTCCAAAAAATTTTAATTTTGAGTTAAGTCCTCTCGAATTTTTAAACTTTATTTTTAATAAATCATCAATAAAGCCAAGCAAACCTAATCCTAATGAAACAAATATAAGTGACCAAATATAAATATTTTTCAAATCAGCCCATAATAAAGTGCTAGTGAGTATTCCTATTATTATTATTACGCCACCCATGGTAGGTGTGCCTGTTTTTTTAATAATATGGTCAATAGGTCCATCTTGTCGAATAGGGCCAGAAATCATATTAGCAGAAAAAATTTTTATTAATGGGCCTCCAATAATAAATACAATTATTAAAGAGGTAACTACTGATAAACCCGTTCTAAATGTTAAATATCTAAAAACATTTAAAAATGAATATTGATCAACTAAAGAAGTCAGAAAGCTAAATAACATAAGTTCCTTTTATCATTGATTTACTAATTGAGTTTAATCCAGTAGCATTTGAGCCTTTTATCATCAAATAATCATAATTAGTGATAAAATTTTTCAAAATAATGTCTATATCTTCGTTATGTTGTAAAATATTTCCTTGTTTATTTTTTTTCAAATTTTTAAAGGTAAAAAGAGTTTTTTCTCCTTTAACAAATACTTTATCTATATCTGAACTGTTAATAACTTTTGATAATTTTATGTGATAATGCTCTGAATTTTTCCCTAATTCAAGCATATCACCTAGTAATAGGTATTTTTTGTATTTTCCTTTTTTTATTTCAGAAAATCTATTGATAGCATTTTTTACTGAAAAAGGACTTGCGTTATAACTGTCATCAATTAAAAAAAAGTGCTTTTTATATCTTTCAATTTTGTACATTTTTCCTCTTCCCTCAGGAATTTGAATATCCTTATATATTTTAAGAAATTTTTTTAAATTAAGACCTAATTCAATTATAACAGCAATAGAAGAAAGTACATTGTAAACATCAATATTTTTAATTTGAATATCAAATATAGAATTTTTTACTTTTACTTTTGTAAATTTAATTCCATTTTTCTCTTTAATACTAATTAAAGAAATATCCGATTTTCTATTTTTTCCAAAAGAAATAACTTTTAATTTTTTATATCGGGCTTTTTTATTTAAAAAATAAAAAAATTTGTCATCTCTATTTAAAATTACAGTCCCTCCTTTAGAAATATTGTTTATTATTTCACTTTTAGCTTCTGCAATACCTTTTTTATTTTTAAAATTTTCCAGATGAGCTTCACCTATATTGGTAATTATTCCAATATGAGGTTTTATCATTCTAGATAATTTGTTTATCTCTCCTAATTTACTCATTCCAACTTCAAAAATACCAAATTGATGGCCTAAGTTAAGATTAGATAAGCTCGTTGGTACGCCATAATGGTTATTAAAAGATTTTGGTGAAGCGTATGTATTATAATATTTACTTAAAAGTTGATTTAAAACATTTTTTAAGGTGGTTTTTCCTACGCTACCAGTAATAGCTATAATCTTAGCTTGTGACTGATCTCTTTTAATTTTTGCAAATCTATTAAGAAAATTTATCGTATCTTTAACTTTAATCAATTTTTTGATATTTTTATTACTCTTATTTGATGTTACTATATAACTAGCACCTTTATTTAAAGCTTTTAAATTAAATTTATTTCCGTCATGCTTTTTACCTTTGATAGCAACAAATAAATTATTTTTTTTAATGTCCCTATCGTCAATTGCAAGGCCACTAACATCTTTAAAAAATTTATTATTTTTTGTAATTTGATTTAAAATATTTGAATGAGAAGCGTATATCTTATGTTTAATACTTTTTTTTTTATTATTTAATTTAATTTTCTTTATTATTTGTTTATCTGATATCTTAATAGTTTTTTTTCCAAAATCTTGAATATTTTCATGACCTTTTCCCGCTACTAAAATAATTTCATTAGGCGATGCATTTTCTATTGCCTTTTTAATGGCTTTAAATCTATTTCCAATCTCAAAATAATTTTTACTACCTCTTAAATTAGAAATGATTTCTTCTCTAATTTTTTTTGGATTTTCATTTCTGGGATTATCATCTGTTACATAAATTTGTTTACAATTATTTTTTGCAACTTTTGCCATTAAGGGTCTTTTTTTAAAATCTCTTTCACCTCCACAACCAAAGACTAAAGAAATGTTGCTGTGATAAATTTTCTTTATTGATTTTAGTGCCTGCTGCAAAGCGTCTGGAGTATGAGCATAATCAATGAATACTTTAACATTATTAGGAAAATTTTTTACAAATTCAAGTCTACCATTCACATGCAATATTTTTGGAATTGCAAGATTAATTTTTTTTTTACTTAATCCACATAAGCGAGCAGCTGTAATGGCCATTAGTAAATTTTTATATTGAAATGATTTAATAAAATAATCTGACAACTGTTTTAAAATAAGATCTTCCTTATTGATATCAATTAGTCTTAATTTCTTTTTTTTTGAAATTTTTTTTAAAATCGAAAATTCCTTGAGTTTTCCATCAGTAATTACGAAACTTTTTTTAGGGAGAAGAGCTTTAAATAAAACCATTTTAGACTCCAAATAAGATCTCATAGTCTTATGGTAATCAAGGTGATCCTGACTCAAGTTAGTAAAAATTCCTGCTTTAAAATTCAAATTATTCAATCTGTTTTGATCTAAACCATGACTTGAGGCTTCTATTATGACATTTTCAATCTTGTTTTTTTTTAATATTTCAAGATTTTTATGTAGTGTAATCACATCAGGAGATGTCAATTTAGTATTTAAAGTTTTTTTATCTAGCTTAATGCCTAAAGTACCGATAGAAGCAACATGTATATTATTTAATTTTAATATTTGATAAAAAAAATCAGCAACAGAAGTCTTACCATTCGTACCCGTTACCGCAATTATATTTCTAGGTTTAGAGTTAAAAAATTTTGAACAGATTAGACTCAAACTTTTTCTTACATTTCCAACTTTAATATGAATAGCTTTTTTTTCATTTTTCTTGTAGTCTTTAGAAGAAATTATAACACTTGCTCCATTTTTAATTGCTTCATTAATAAAATTTTCACCGTTTAGATTATTTCCTTTAATTGCAAAAAAAATATAACCTTTTTTGACATCCTTACTATTAGAAGCTAAGCCTTTAATATTTAGTCTTTCAAGATTATAAGGGATTTTTTCAATTAAGTTTTTCAGCAACATATGTGTTGTAAAACTCTTTGTTATTTATGGCTAAAATAGGTCCAATTTTTTTTATAATTTTGCCAGCGACATAAACAGAGTTCCAACCCGCCTCATTTCTATTTACTTTAGTTTTTACTCCTCGATAATTGTAGACTAAATCTGGTGCAGGCTTAGGATTTTCTAACATTACCAATAAAGCGTATTTAGGAGCCTCTGTTGGAAAAATTGATATAAAGGTGTTAATATTTTTTTTCTTATTTTGATAACTCTCTGATGTTCCTGTTTTACCTCCAACACTATATCCATATATATCAGCTAAACTAGCTGTTCCATAATCTGAAGAAACAACTTTACGTAAAATTTTATTGATTTCTTTACTTGTATTAGGTGAAATAATTTTTTCATTTTTGGGATAATTTTCTTTTTTCAAAATCGTTGGTTTGATTAAATTCCCTCCATTAACTAAACTTGAATAAGTTGCTACAGCTTGTAATGGAGTAATTGATACACCATGCCCAAAGGATACGGTCTCTAATTTACACTTATTGTTCCATTTTAAAGGTAAAGGTATACCTTTTTCCTCAATTTCAAGATCTGATTCTTTAAGTAAATTTGTTCTTTCAAAAAATTCTATATAAACTTTCTTACCAATTTTTTTAGCTAGTTTAACTGAGCCTACATTTGAAGATCTAATTAAAATATCTTCGACAGTTAAATCTTTTGGAAATTCTTTTATATCAGATATTTTATGTAAAGAGGAACATTTAATTGACCTGGGAATATCTTCAATGATCGTATTTGAGGATACTAAATTGTTTTCGATAGCTAAAGCGATAGTAAAAGTTTTAAAAATAGATCCAAGTTCATATACTCCTTTAGTAATTTTATTCATATAATTTTTGTCTGTAATCTTTTCTCTTAAATTGATATTGTAATTTGGAAGTGAAACTAAAGATATAACTTCACCAGTATTTACATCCATTAGTAAGGAAGCTCCACCTTTAGAATTAAAAGTCTTTAACGCTTGATTTAATTCTTGATCTATAATGAATTGAATATTAGTGTCTAATGTAAGTTCTAATGGTTTCTCAAGATCAGTTTTTATTTTTAATTCTCTATCAAAATATTTTTCTACCCCAGAGATGCCATAGTTATCATAATCAACTTGACCTAAAATATGACTGTATAGATTTGCATGAGTATATATTCTAGATTGAAAAGGTTCAAAAATTATTGCTTTTTCTCCTAATGACCAAAGTTTCTCTTTATCTCTCTGATTTAAGTTCCTTTTAAGATAAAAATACTTTCCTTTATTGATTTTTTTTTGAATGAGATCACTAGATAATTCTGGAAAATTCAGCCTTATTTTAAGTAAAAAATTATCTTTATTTTTTATCAATGTGGGATTTATGGCTGCATGAAATGATTTTACATTTCTAGATAAGATCTCTCCGTTTCTGTCTGAAATATCTCTTCTAAGATTTGTGAAAAATGATGCATTGCTTTTATAATTAAAAATCTCAGGACTTTTAAAAGAAACTAAAATTATCTTTATTGAAAAAATAGATATTAATGAGAAGAAAAAGAAAAAAAGGATATAAATTCTATCTTGAGAAATATTGGAATTTTTTATTTTTTTTGTTTTTTGATTTGTCTCTATATAATCCTCAAAGTAGAAACTTTTTTGATTTAAATTTAAATCCTTTTTTTTAATTTTGCTTTTCATTTTCAAAATTATTAATAGTTGATATTTTCCTTTGATTATTTATAAAATGTTCAAGTGTTAAATAAATTCTTGAAGAGTCTAGAGGGGTATATTCAATCCACCCGAAGCTTTTTATTTTATTTGATAAATAATTTGGTGAAGAGAGATAAAAAAAATCTAATTGTGTTTCATTTAGATCTTTTTTTAAAACCGATATTTTTCTATTTTCATTATAAATTTTTTTTTCGATAATTCTTGTTTGATTTTTAATAAAAGATGTAAAGCTTAGTAAAATTAAAAACATAATAATTGAAGTAAATAATTTAATTTTTTTCATTTAATTTTCCAAATCTAAATATTTTTTAAATTTCGTAAGTAAATCACTTGGGAAAATAAATTTATTAGAATTTCTAATTGCAAATCTTAGTTTAGCAGATCTTGAAGGAGGATTTTGTTCAACTTCTCGTTTAGAGGGTTTGTATGTTTGATTTTTATAATTATGAAATAATAATGTACTTTTATCTCGTTGATCAGGTAAATATCTAGAGGGATTAGAACGGTTAGATGAAAAATTACTAAAAAAATATTTTATAATTTTATCCTCTATTGAATGAAAGCTTATTACTAAAATTTTTCCACCAGGTTTTAATATTTTTGAAGCATTTATAATTCCATAAATCAATTCTGAAATTTCTTTATTTACAAAAATTCTTAGAGCTTGAAAGGTTTTGGTGCTAGGATTTATCTTATTTTTAAAAATTTTTTTTTTACTTTTTTCAATAATATTAACTAGTTCATTTACTTTTGTTATTTTTTTATTAATTCTAGAGTTGACAATATTTTTGGCAATTTTTGATGCTTCTTTTTCTTCGCCTAAAATTTTTATAATAGATTTTAGTTTTTCTTGGCTAAAATTATTAATTACTTCCTCAGCAGATATAGTTGATAGCCCCATTGTCATATCAATTTTATCTTTGGAATAAAAAGAGAAGCCTCTTTTTAAGTTTTTTAATTGCATAGATGATAATCCTAAATCAAAAATTACTGTTTCAGCAATTCCGTCTTTAATTACGGTACTAATTTCACTGAATTTTTTATTGTGAAAAAAAAATCTCTTAGGGTATTTTTTTTTTAGTTTCTTACTAAAATCTATGACATTCTCATCTCGATCAAATGCAATAACTTTTGTTTTGGAAAATTTTAATAGTTTTTCTGAGTATCCGCCAGCTCCAAAAGTACAATCAATAAATAAACCATTATTTTTCGGAGAGCAAATTTTAATTACTTCATTCAACATCACCGGAAAATGAGGAGAGTCCGGTGATGAAATTGAATTGATCATAATATAATATTTTGATCATCAAAATTTTTGTTTTCTTAAAAAAGCAGGAATTTCAAAATCTTCTTCGTCATTACTTTCCTGATCAAAAAGTTTGTCTGAACTTAAATCCTCATTTTCCTCATTTTTAGTTTCACTTTCATTAGAAAATAATTGAGGAGTATATTCCTCATCAGCATTGTTAGTTTCTAAATTGGTTTCTAGATTTTCATTTTCTTTAGACAAAATATTTTCACTTTGAGTCTCTATGTAGGATGCGTTTTCAATGGAAACTCCATCAGGTATGTTTTCATCTATGGTTTCTGATTGAATACTGTTATCGGCAAAGTGTGGAACATTGAATTCTTTTGTATTAAGAATCGCCTCCTCTTCTTGTTCTTTTACCTCATATTTTTCATCAAGTTTAAGCGCTGTTGCACCATCAATTGAACCAAAAGTGTTAGTATCAATTTTTGTTTGTTGAGAGAACAATCCTTCAGAATAGCCTGTATTTCTATTTTGTATTCTTGAAACCATATTTAATACTGTGTTTCCTGGTTTATCACCATCAAGTGCAGTGGCAACTATAGAAACTCTCATTTTGCCCTCCATAGTTTCATCTTTAATTGCTCCAAAAATTATCTCGGCCTCTGGATCAACTTCAGCTCTGATTTTTTGAACTGTTTGATCTACCTCAAATAAAGTTAAATCTTTGCCTCCAGTTATGTTGATTAAAAGTCCTTTAGCTCCTTTTAATGAGTAATCATCAATCAAAGGGTTATTCAAAGCCATCTCGGTTGCGGCCTTAGCTCTATTTTCTCCATCTGCTTCTCCCGTTCCCATCATAGCTTTGCCCATTGAACTCATCACGGTTTCAACATCTGCAAAGTCAAGATTTATCATGCCTGGCCTTACCATTAAATCTGTTACACTTTGAACTCCATGTTTAAGAACATCATTTGAAAGACTAAAAGAATCTTCAAAAGTTGTACTCTCATTAGCAATTTTAAAAAGATTCTGATTAGGCACCACAATTGTTGTGTCTAAATGTTTTTTTAATTCTTCCAGACCTTGTAATGCTCTTCTCATTCTTTTAGGGCCCTCATAAGAAAAAGGTAATGTTGTTACTCCAACAGTAAGTATATTTAATTCTTTCGCAGCTTTAGCAATTACGTGTGATGCACCAGTCCCAGTTCCTCCACCCATTCCTGAAGTGATAAAAACCATATTGCTCCCCTGAATATAACTTACTATTTCGTTTAAAGACTCATCTGCAGCTGCCTGGCCAATATTATGTTTAGCTCCAGCTCCAAGTCCTTTAGTTAAGTTCATACCAATTTGAATTTTAGCGTGAGCCTTGCTCATTTTTAGATCTTGAGCATCAGTATTTACTGCAACAAACTCGACTCCTTCCATTCCTGCCTCTATCATTGCATTAATTGCATTCCCTCCTGCTCCACCTACTCCTAAAACTAAAATTCTAGGCTTTAATTCCTTAAGTTCTCCTCCTCCAATATTTATACTCATGATTTCTCTCCTTTCTGTTGATTATTATCCCATTTTAACTTTGATCTATTAAGAAAAGCTTTTTTTCTAGCTACTAGTTTAAATTTTTCAAAAATTTTCGGATCCCAAATCTGAAAAGTTTTTCCTAATCCCACAAACAGTATGTTGTTTTTTATTTTTGCATGTTTTATCAGTTTTTCGGTTAATGAAATTCTACCCTCAGGATCAAACTGTAAGTTAACACTTTCTGATAAAACAGAAGTAGCAAAATAATCTCTTTTTTCTTCGAAGGGATTTAGAGAATCTATCGACTCTGATAATTTTTCTATTCGATCTTGCGGGCATGCTTCCAGCGCTTCATGATTAAAAGATGGATAAGTAATAAATCCGTTATATCCCATAGAATTTAGATAAGATCTAAATGTAGCAGGCACAGATACCCTTCCTTTCTTGTCTAATTTGTTTTCGAAACTCGATAAAAACATAATTTTTTAAACCCTTATTAATTTCTATAATATTCAAATCACCCTCCTTTATGGGATTATTTGGGATAGTATGGGTTTTAATTAAATAGTCAATATATTAGTTTAAGTTTAAATCAGTACAAAATAGGAACAATTGAAGTTTTTGCCAGATAATCTATAAGCCGGGTTCTGTCATTGAAGATGTCATTTATCTAGGCTTAAATTCACATTTAAGCTCAAGCG
>MDTA01130407.1_pt1 | contig 21389 bp, 17 predicted proteins | sample 811151 | NCBI WGS metagenome assembly MDTA01 (sample SAMN05326648, study PRJNA326480) | marine metagenome | isolation source: seawater | place: Indian Ocean: South | collected 2010 | reverse complement strand
GGCGGTTGGCGGAGCGGCGCCGTTCGGATTAGGATGCGGCCATGACACAGGAAACCGACGACAAACGCGCCCAGCGCCTGGCCCAGGCCCGCGCCTTCCTGGCGGCCGGGAAGACGCAGATCGACCCCGCCCCGCCGGCCCCGCCGGCGGCGAAACCCGCCGGTGACGGCGCGGCCGGGGAAACCAATGCCGACGCCGCGCCGCGCCCGGACCCGACCCGTTTCGGTGATTGGGAAAAGAACGGACGCTGCATCGATTTCTGAATTTTCATTTTCGATCCGCTTGCGAACCGGCATCCGCTGAGGCCCCGAGCAGGGCTTGCTCTTGGCGCGCCGCTGGGACATTCTAGGGATCATTCAAGGGCGAGGACGAAGCCGTCATCCCCGGTGGTCCCACCGGGATGCCGAGCTGCATTAAAACAAAGAATACGCGCATGGGTCTGCTCAGGACGCTTTTCGGTTTCGGCCGGAAACCGGCGAAAAAGAAATCGCGGCGCAAGGCGAAGCGCGTCGGCGGCGGCTTTGTGCCGTCGGACGTGGGCGGTTCGGCCGCCAGCATCGTCCTCGCCGATATCGACGGCGCAGGCGGCGATAAGATCACCGAACACCTGGCCAGTGTGTTCTCGGCCATCTCGGATGTCGCCGTGTTCCGCCGCAGCCAGACCATCAAGCTGAATACCAAGGCGCCGTTGTTCAACGCCCTGCAGGAAGCGGCGCGGACCGGGTCGGAATGGCTGCGCGACGACGAGGCCGACCTTCTGGTTTGGGGCGGCACGGTCGATCTGGGCACGGCGGTGGAATTGCGGTTCCTGCCCGTGGGCGCGGCCGAGGGCGCGAATTCGACCTTCGGGCCGCTCGACCATCTGACCTTGCCGATCCCGCTGCCGCGCGATCTGGATAAACTCATTCTGGTCTCGGCCATGGGATCCTTGCTGCCGGTCCACCGCGGTGCCCGCAAGAAACTCGCGGCCGTTCTGGAAGGCGAGATGAAGGATCTGGAAAAGGTCTGGGACAGCCCGCCGCATTTGGAGCCGCCGCATCTGGCCTCCTGCCTGACGTGCTACGGCAATGTCTGCCTGTCGCTGTGGCGGGTCGGGGTGAAGAAGTACCTGGATAAGGGGCTGAAGGCCTATCAGGAAGCGGTCAAGACGATCGACAAGTCGGACGATCTGCTGCTTTGGGCGCTGGCCCAGAACCATTTCGCCGGCGGCCTGCAGATGAAGGCGACCCAGGACGCGGACCCGAATGCGCTGGCCGCCGCCGCCGCCGCCTATCGTGAAGTCGCCGACGCTTTGGGCCGCGACAACTATCCCAACGAATACGCGCTGGCTCTGATCAATATGGCGATGGTGCTCTACAAGATCGGCAACAAGGAAACGACGCCGGCGCGGCTCAAGGAATCCGCCCAGGCGTTCGAGGAAGCCTTGGCCGCCTTCGATCCCGAACTCAACCCCGGCCGCTGGGCCGAGGCGATGAACGGATACGGCACGGTCATGCTGTCGTTGGCCGAGCGAGCCTCGGGCCCGGAATTGGCGGCCAAGGCCGTCGATGCCTTCAAGAAGGCGTTGGACGTGCGCAAGAAGGAATTGGTGCCGCTTCTCTGGGCGCAGACGGCGAACAACCTGGGCGCCGCCTGTTTCGCGTTGGCCAAGCGCCAGCCGTCCAAGGAACTGGTCTCCGACGCGCAGAAATATTTCTCGGGTGCATCGGAAATCTACAAGGCGGCGGGCAATCAGAAACGCGTCATCGTCATCGAAAAGAACCTGCAGCGCGTCAAACAGTTGGCGCGCGGCGCCTGAACGGCGGCCGTTCGTCCGGTCCCTGCGCAATGAAAAAGGCCGGGACGCTGGGCCCCGGCCTTTTCAAACAATCGGTACATACCTGACGCGGGGTCAGTCGTCCGTGGCGACGGCCAGCTTGCCGGTCACGCCGTGCTTGTCGATCAGGCTTTGCACATGGCCGGAAGAAACCGCTTCCGCAATGAATTCCTGAACGACGGCCTTCAGCGCCGGTTTGCCATGGCGCGTGCCGATGGCCTGTTTGACGGCGGTGTACCGGCCGGGCAGCAGACGCGAGCCCGGCATTTCGAGCGCGTTGTCCTTGAGTGCCGGAACCAGGCCCGCCAGCGCGTCCAGCTTTTCGTCCTGGAACAGTTTGAAGGCACCCGGCAGGCCCTGGGCGCGGACCAGTTCGGCATGCTGCAGGGTGCGCGAGAGATACAGGTCGTAGGCCGCCCGTTCCGAAACGGCGATGCGCACGCCCGGCGCGTCGACTTCCTCGACCGCCTGGAACTTGGAGCCTTCGGGCACCAGGTAGGTCGCTTCGATCTGCACATAGGCGTTGCAGAAATCGATCACTTCGGCGCGTTTCGGTTCGATCGCGATCAGGCCGATGTCCCATTCGCCGCGTTCGGCCGCGTCGGCGACCTCGCCCGGGGTGGCGAAGGTGTCGTACTGGACCTTGACGCCCAGCTTCTCGGCGATGCCCGCGGCCATGTCCGGCGCGATGCCTTCCGGATCGCCGTTCGGCTTTTCGCCGGTGACCAGCAGAATGTTGCCCAGGTTGATGCCGACGCGAAGGACCGTGGGGTCCAGCAGTTCGGCGATGGCCTCTTGTGTCATGTCGTTTCCGTCCCTTGGATTGTCTTGTCGTTGACGATTATGGCCCGGATGCCGGGCGGTCAGGGACGATGCGCGATCCGGCGCCGGAAATCAATGGAGGGTGACGCCCGCGGTCTCGACCTCTTCCCGGTTGCGCTCGAGTTTTTCCAGGGCAATCTTGATCGCCGTCTCCTTGCCGGCGGCATGTTTCGCGATCGTGGTGTCGACGTCCATGATGTGGCCGCTCCACCAATTGCGCAGGAACGACCGCAGGCGCATCAACGTTTGCGGATCGGTGGTCTGCTTGTATTGCGCGGCCAGTCCGTCGATCCGGTCTTCCAAGTTGCGGTGATAGCGCATATGGGCGTCAAGCTCCGGATAGCCGCAGGCCGACATGATCGTCTCCTCGCGGCGGAAGTGATAGCGCGTATAGGCGATCATTTCCTGGATCACCTCGTGCATGGCTTGTTCGGTCAAGTCCGGCTGAGAGACCTTGTTCGTCAGTTCGAAAATGATCTGATGATCGCGGTCGATGGCGTCGATGCCGACCCGGTATTTCTCGCTCCAGATCAGGATCTGATCGTTGGATTCCAGCGGCAGGTCGATCCAGAAGGTACTGCCTTCGCCCGGGGTGCTGTCGAACCCGATGCGCCCGCCCATCCGTTCGACCAGCATTTTCGACACGGCCAGCCCGATGCCGGTACCGGTGGCCGCGACCGAGGGGTTGTTGTCGATCCGCTCGAACAGGGTGAAGACACGCCCGCGTTTGTCCTTGGGAATGCCCACGCCGGTATCCGCGACGGCGACGCGCAGGTAGGCGTCCGGCGTTTCCTCGGCGGTGACGACGACGTCGCCGTTCTCCTTGTTGTACTTCACGGCGTTGGTCAGAAGGTTGATCAGGGTCTGGCGAAACCGCAGGCGGTCGGTCTGGCAGGGCGGCAGGGTGTCGCCGTCGATCCGGTTCTCGATTCGAATGCCGTGTTCCAGGCAGAGCGGCGCCATTTGCGAGACGCAGTCTTCGACGACATCGCCGACGGTCAGCGGCTCAAGAAAGATCGACAGCCGATTGGCTTCGATCTTGGCCAGGTCGAGGATGTCGTTGATCAGTTCCAGCAGGTTATGGCCGCTGGAAATAATATGGCCGACGTACTCGCGCTGCTTGTCGGTGAGGCGGTCCGCGTCGATCATTTCCAACATCTGGCCGAACCCCAGGATGGCGTTCAGGGGCGTCCGCAATTCGTGGCTCATGCTGGCGAGAAAATCCGATTTCGCGCGGTTGGCGCCTTCGGCGGCCTCACGCGCGACCTTCAGTTTCTGCTCGAACTCCATGCGCTCCGTAATATCGAGATGGGTGCCGCTCATGCGCAGCGGCTCCCCGGTCGCCGTCCATTCCACGACCGTGCCGCGGTCGTGTATCCAAACCCAATGGCCCTGTTTATGGCGCATCCGGGTGGTCGTGTCGTAGAACGGCGTTTCCCCGTTGAAATGCCGTTCCAGCGACTTCTGCGCCAATTCCAGGTCCTTCGGATGGCAAAGCGCGGTCCAGGTGTCGATGCTGACGGGTTCCAGTTCCGCAAGGCCGTAGCCGCAGATATTCGCCCATTGTTCGTTGAACCGGGTTTCGCCGGTCTGGACGTTCCATTCCCAGGTTCCCGCGTTGGTCCCGCGGATGATCTCGTCCAGGCGTTTGCGTTCCTGTTCCAGCGCGGCCTCGGTTTCGCGGCGGTGGGCCATTTCCCGGGCGAGCGTTTCCGCCGGTTTCGTCAGGCCGATGTCCACCACGCCGAGGAACAATACGTAAAACGACGCAAGCTTCAGGGCATGTCCGGCCATGTTCGACAGGCCGTGCACGTCGACATACAGCGTAAAGGCGATTTCCGAGGTGATGGTCAGGCCGGTCGCCACCACCAACGGCCAATACAGGACTTGGAGTTGATCCCGGTTTCGGTGAAACCGCCAGATGGCCAGTACGAACAGCCCGCAGACAATGTATTCGGCCCCGATCTTGAACGGTGTCAGACCAATTTCGGGCAGAAAGGCATCCGGGAAATGCCCGGATAGGATCGCCATCGCGGCCAGACTGGCCGGGACGCCGATCGCCACGAAATAGACGTTCCGGTCCATGGCGCGATTGGCGGCGAAGGGCAGCGAGAGCAGAACCAATGCCTCCAGGTAACGCGCCGCGAGCCAGAGTTGCGTCGCCGTGTTGGCGCCGCTGTCCGGCAGCACGTTCATGCCTTGATAGGCCAGGGTGTGGAGCGTATCCAGCGCCGCGACCCACAGGTAGCCGCTGCCCAGTAGGAAGAACACCCGGTTGCCCGTGCGGCCCGCGCCGTACCATGAAAACACGAAGATCATCGCGCCGATGAAGACGGTGATGAATTCGGCCAGAACATGAAACAGAAGCAGGCTCGACGCGGCGCTTAGGGCGCACAGCCCCAGAAGCGCGAGAAACGCGGGACGGTATAGATGCTCGAGTGTCGTTCGAAGCTCTTGAATGATCGCCCCCTCGCACTTCGTCACAGGCGGGCGTTAGCCGCCACACGGTACGTCAATCAATTCTAAAATATGCCCCGGCCCCGTTCGGTTGAACATATGACCAAAGTCGGGGTTAGGTGATATTTCAGTCCGTTGCGCATAAAAAAGCGGGGCCCGGCAAGGCCCCGCTTCAAGTCTGCGTATGGTCGGCGGAGGAAGAAACGTCGGATCAGGCGGATCGCCGCCGGTTGGCGTCCAATTCGCCGTCGACCGTCGCGACGATGGCGTCGATTTCCGGTTCGCTCATGCCGAGCGACCGGCCGATCAACTGCACCAGCATGTCGACCCGCTCGATCACCGGCGCGCCGCCGGCGATGGCGCGGGCGACCGACGACGGCTTGGCCAGGTTTTCGGCGGCGGCGGCGTATTTGTCGAACGGCACGGCGTCGGCGGCATCGGCGCCGAGGGCGCGGGCGACCGCATCGACGTAGCGGTAGATTATCCGCGACTTGCCGATGTTTTCATGCACGGCATCGCGGATCGGGCGGACATCACCCGGCAGGACGCAGCGATAGTTGCCGGTCATCAGCATCGACCATTTCGCAAGCGGCACGAATAGTGAATCGAAGGCCTTCAGCTTGACCGGGACGTCCTGGCGGCCGACCCGTACGGCGGCGATGTCGGCGTCCAGCCGGTCGAGCAATTTATTGGCCGCGGCGTCGCCGAAACGGGCGGCCTTGAAATTGGTCGGCAGGCCGACGTGCAGAACGTTGGGCCCTTCTTCCGGCGGGCGGAAGGCTTGCGGGTCGGGGCTGCAGAGCGTCATCAGGTCGGGGTCGAAACGGTCCCAGACCCGGGGGTTGGTGTAGGCCGCTTCCAGCTTTTCCGTGTTCAGGCCGGGAATCCGTTTGAGGAACGGCGGCGGCGGCATGTTCATGATCGACAGGCAAGGTATGCGCGCGTCGGCGATCCGGACCAGCAGTTCGCGCAGGCTTGGGTCGGCGTACTGCGGCTCCTGCATCGCCAGGCCGACCATGTCGTAGGCGCCGACGGCGACGTTTTCCGGTGTCTGCGCGTCCAGTCGTCCGGGCAATTCCAGGGACCGGAAACTACGATGGGCATCCTCGCCTTTCAGGCGGATGCGGACCTCCGTGCCCTGTTCGTTGATCAACTTGGCCGTCGCTTCACGGCAAACCAGGGTCACGTTGTGACCGGCCATCAGCAACTTGGTCCCCAGGAGGGAGCCGTAGGATGCGCCGAGAATGAGAATGTTATGGGCCATGGTGCGTCTCCTCGTTTTGCGTGGAAGACCGCCCGGGCCCTGCGAAGGGGCGGTCTCGTGTCAGGCCCGACCCTAGGCCTGGTATACCACAGAGGCACGTTTTTTCGTGTTTATGTGTTTTATGTATAAAAAACAGCAGTTCTAATATGTTAAAATGTTAATTGTCCGGCGTGGCGAGCCTTCCCGTCCTCGCCGCCGAAGAGGGAGGATGCCTCAATGCGCGTGCGCAAGACCCTGGTCGGCCCGCGATTGCGCCAACTGCGCCGCGACCACGGCCAGACCCAGGCGGAGATGGCCAAGGCATTGGGTGTCTCGACGGCCTATGTGAACCTGCTGGAAAACAATCAGCGCTCGCTGTCCGTCGCCATGCTGATGTCGTTGTCGGACGCCTACGGCGTCGATTGGCGGGATTTGATCCAGGACGAAAGTTCGACGCTTCTGGCCGATCTGCGCAATACCCTGCAGGATCCGGTCTTCGGCGGGGCGGCGCCCGACATTCAGGAACTGCGCGCCGCGATCGATCACGCGCCGCGTCTGGTCGATCATTTCCTGGGCCTCTATCGCAGCCACCGCAACACGCTTGAGAACATGATGCGCCTCGGCAGCGAAGGCATGCCGGACGAACTGCTGGGCTCGACGCCTGAGCGCATCATCCATGACTTCTTCCGCGATCATTCCAACCATTTCCCGGAACTGGAGGCGGCGGCGGAACGCCTGCGCGCCGCAACCCCCTGCGAAGCCGACGACGTTTATCAGGTGTTGAAGGGCCGCCTGATGCGGGTCCATGGGATCGAGGTCCGAACGGCCCGGGTCGAGGAAATGGGCCAGGCCCTGCGGATCCATGACGAGACGGATTCCATGGTCCACCTGTCGGAGGCGCTGGACCACCAGAACCGGGTGTTCCAGTTGGCCCATGTACTCTGTCTGGTCGAACTGCCGGCGGTCCTCGACGGGCTGACGGCGGACAGCGACATCACGTCGGAGACCGCCGTCGCGCGCTGCCATGTCGAACTGGCCAACTATTTCGCCGCCGCCTACTTGATGCCGTACGAGCCGTTTTTCGAAGCGGCCGAGGAAACGCAATACGATGCCGACCGCCTGGCGGCCGCCTTCGGGGTTTCGTTCGAACAGGTTTGCCACCGCCTGACGACGCTGCAGCGCGACGGGGCCAAGGGCGTGCCGTTCTTTTTCCTGCGGGTCGACAAGGCCGGCAATGTCACCAAGCGGTTCAACTCGACCTCGTTCAACATCGCCGATTACGGCGGCGCCTGTCCCGTCTGGAACATTCATACTTCGTTCCGCACGCCGGGGGTCATCGTGCCGCAGTTCGTCGAATTGCCGGATGGGGAACGGTTCTTCACCATGTCGCGGACGACCGAACGCCCCGTGTTCTCGCGCGACACCCAGGACCGGCGCCTCGCCCTGGCGCTGGGTTGCGAATTGAAACATGCGCACCGTTTGGCCTACGCGGCACCGTTCAACCTGCACGACGAAGCCATGTTCGCGCCGATCGGCATCAACTGCCATCTTTGTCCGCGCAAGAACTGCGGCCAGCGGGCGCACCAGCCCCTGGTCATGGACTTGCCGATCAACACCAACCGCCGCGGCAATACGCGTTACGAAAGTTGATGGGACGGGCCGTCGGGCGCGGCCTACCGGCCGGCGCGTTTGTCGCGGTACATGTCGGCGTCGGCCCGCGCGATGATGTCGTCCAAGCCCCGGTCGTCCGGCGTTAGAAAGCCGAGACCCAGGCTGGCGGAAAGCGGCCGGTCGCTGGGGTCGATGGTCAGGCCGCCGATCATGCGGCGCAGGCGTTCGGCGACGGTCTGGACGGACCGGGCGTCGGTTTCCGGCAACATGATCAGGAATTCATCGCCGCCGTACCGCGCCGCCAGGTCGATATCCCGCAGCACGGATTTACAGGTGCCGGCTACGGCCTGAAGGCACCGGTCACCGAAGCCGTGGCCGTGGGCGTCGTTCAGTTCCTTGAATTCGTTGAGGTCCAACAGGATCACGCCCAGGTCGTGGTTGTGGCGGCGGCTCCGCGTGATCTCCGCCGCCGCGCGTTCTTCCAGTTGGCGCCGGTTCGCCAGGCCGGTCAGGGGGTCGGTCGTGGCGAGGGCCCGCAGGTCTTCCTCCAGCGCGCGGCGACGGGCAATTTCCTGTTTCAGTTCCTTGTTCAGGCGATAGAACCAATGCGCGGCCAGAAGGGCCAGAAGGGCCAGCGCCGACAACCAGCCGAGCCATTGATAGACCCAGGCGGGCAGCGGCTCGGTTACCTCGAACATGAAATCGTCGGGCACCTCGCCGTCCGTCATCAGCCCGGCTTGCGTGAAGACGTCGGCGATATGCCGCCAGCGCGACAGGCTCAGATACCCGATGTCGACCAGATCCGTTCCGATCAGGTCCTTGGTGATCTGCGCTTCGAAGCCCAGGTGCGTCCGGTCGTCCTCGGGCACATAGGTGTTCAGCATGTAGGAAATGATCTCGTCCTGATGGGCCAGGGCGTATTCCCACCCCCGGATCACCGCGCGGCGCATGGCGCGGACCTTCTCCGGATGGGTATCGGCGAAGCCTTGGGTGGTGAACAGCGTGTCGCCGTAGAAATCGATGCCGATGTCGCGCGGATCGAACATCCGCACGGGAATGTCGGCGCGGATCGCGAAATAGGGTTCGGTCGAGGTATAGGCCGAGGTCGCATCGATCCGGTCGGGGCTGCCGAGCGCCAGCGAGCGGACGTCGCCCGTATGGGGGACTTTGCGGACCTTGTCCAAATCGACCCCCGCCAGCTTGAGGTACGCGACCAACTCGGCCGCGTGCTCTTCCAGCATCAGGGTCCGGCCTTCCAGGTCGCGGACGGAATGAAGCCGGTCGTCCCGGCGCGCCAGGATGACGAAGGGCGAGCGTTGGAAAAAGGCGGCGACGGCGACCACCGGCTTGCCCGCCGTCCGCTCGATGATCAGGGTCGAATTGCCGACGCCGAATTCCGCCCCGCCCGACACCACGGAGGTTACCGGATCGACCGTCGGCCCGCCTTCCACCAGGCGCACGTCCAGCCCTTCGTCCCGGAAAAAGCCTTTCACCTCGGCCGCGTAAAATCCGGCGAACTGAAACTGATGCCGCCATTTCAACTGAATGCGCAGCGGCTGGGACACACCTTCATTACGGGCCGTGGCGGCCTGCGCCGGTTGCGACGAAAATCCGGCCATTACGGCCAGAAGCAGAACAGCGATTAATCCGGCGACCTTGGGAAGTCTCATCACGCCCATCATCGGCCTTCGGTCGTCACGCGGCACCCGGCACGTATTCCGGGCCCATGGGTAAAAGGCGCACGCCCGCGCGCAGGAACCGATAGGGATATTCCCGGGGGTCGACGATATGTGCGCCCGGCGCCACGGCGACCAGGGTCTCGGCGGCGATGGGGTCGAAATCGGCGCGGAAATGGCAGGTGCTTTTGAGGACCAGAATTTTTTGTTCCGTCGGCTCGATGCCGATGTGTTTGAAGATGTCCTGATCGTAAGCCTGCATGCGGCGGCTGGTCGTCACGATGGAGACGCCGCCGATCTTGAGCACCGCCGCCGGGCCGATGTTGATCTTGCGCCCGGGGATGCTGCGCCCCGTGGTGGTGAACTTGCCGTCGCTCAGCGCCGTCACCTCGAAGGTACCGTGAAACGGCTTGTCGCCGGGAATATCGTGCTTGCCGCCCAGGTCCAATTCGATGGTCGCCCCGACGCCGGCCTCGGTCGCCGCCTGGGCGGCCTCCGGGTCCCACATCACGCACATGGCCGCATCTTCCGCGCCCAGACGGACCAGAGCCTCCAACATGCCCGTGGTGTCGCAGGTGCCGCCGGCCCCGGGGTTGTCCTGGGTGTCGGCGATGACGATGGGGGCCGTCGCCGTCTTTGCCAATTCCATGGCCTTGGTCACGGCTTCGTCGGGCGTCATCAGGGGTTCGGCAAAGGCTGCCTCGCGCTCCAGGATCATCGCCTCCAACATGTCGGCGGTGCGGTCGGCGGCCTCCTGGCTATGGGCGTGGCAGACCACGGCGGGCCCGCATTCGGCCAGGTCCGACGGCGGGAACCCGGCGCCGTAGGAAAGGTTCATGATCTCGCCGCCTTCGGCCGCGACCGAGGCCTCGATGATCGCCTTGGTCGGCTCGACCAGGGTGCATTGAAAATTCAGCGGCAGCAGGAAGGGAATGCGCCGCAAGGCTTTGCCCTTGGGTATGCCTTCTTCCAGGATGCGCATGAGAATCTTCGCCGACCGGCTGCCCGTATGCTGGCGGTCGATATGGGGATAGGTCAGATAGACGGCCATGCCGTCGCAGTTGTCGACGATCTGCTGCGTCAGATTGACGTGATAATCCAGGGTGATCACGACCGGAATGTCCGGGCCGACGCAGGCCCGCACCCGGCGCAGCACCTCGCCTTCGGCATCGGGGAAGGTTTCCGAACACATGGCGCCGTGCAGGTCGAGATAGACCGCGTCCACGGGCATGGCCTGCGACAGCATGCCGACCAGTTCGCCGACGATGCGCTCGAAACAATCGTCGGTGATGTAGCCGCCCGCCCCCGCATGGCCCCAGATCAGCGGCACCAGGTCATGGGACGGATCGATGGTGTCGAGAAACCCGGACATGCCGAAGGACCCGCCTTGGGTCCGCTCGACGACTTCGTCGCGGCGGGCCAGCGGCGGGAATTCGCCGCCCCGGGCGTAATAGTCGTAGTCGGTTCTCATGGGAACGAAGCAGTGGGTTTCGTGCAGGAAACCGCCGATTGCGATGCGGGCCATGGATATCTCCGGTGTCGTTCTGCGGCACGCGGCGCGTGCCTGTCGTTTCTTCCTTTCTACGCCGCATCCCGGTCATTTGGAAAGGTGCCGAAGAAAAAGCGGGGCCCCCGAAGGCACCCCGCTTGGTCTCGTTCGTTGGCCGGATCGGCCGTTGGCCGGACCGGTCGCCGGTCGGATCGGTTCTTAGCCGGACCGGTTCTGGCGGTTCTCGATCAGATCGTCGACGACGGCCGGGTCGGCCAGGGTCGAGGTATCGCCCAGGTTCGAGAAATCGTCCTCGCCGATCTTGCGCAGGATACGGCGCATGATCTTGCCGGACCGGGTCTTGGGCAGGCCCGGCGCCCATTGCAGCCAATCGGGGCTGGCGATCGGGCCGATTTCCTTGCGCACCCATTGGATCAGTTCCTTGCGGAGATCGTCCGTCGGCTCGACCCCGGCGTTCAGGGTGACATAGGCGTAAATGCCCTGGCCCTTGATGTCGTGGGGGGCCCCGATCACGGCGGCTTCGGCGACCTTGTCGTGGGCGACCAGGGCGCTCTCGACCTCGGCCGTGCCCATGCGGTGGCCGGACACGTTGATCACGTCGTCGACGCGGCCGGTGATCCAGTAATAGCCGTCTTCGTCGCGGCGGCAGCCGTCACCGGTGAAGTACTTGCCCTTGTAGGTCGAGAAATAGGTGTCCTCGAACCGTTTGTGATCGCCGTAAACGGTGCGCATCTGGCCGGGCCAGCTGTCGATGATGCAGAGGTTGCCTTCGGCGGCCCCGTCCTGCGGGACGCCGTCGGCGTCGACGATTTGCGGCTGAATGCCGAAGAACGGCCGCGTGGCGGACCCCGGCTTCAACGCCGTCGCCCCGGGCAGCGGTGTGATCAGGATGCCGCCGGTTTCCGTCTGCCACCAAGTGTCGACGATGGGGCAGCGCTTGTCGCCGACGACCTCGTGGTACCACATCCAGGCTTCCGGGTTGATCGGCTCGCCGACCGTTCCCAGGATGCGCAGCGATTTGCGCGACGTCTTCTTGACCGGCTCGTCGCCGTCGCGCATCAGGGCGCGGATCGCCGTCGGGGCGGTGTAGAAGATATTGACCTGGTGCTTGTCGCAGACTTCCCAGAACCGGGACATGCTGGGGTAGTTCGGCACCCCTTCGAACATCAGGGTCGTCGCCCCGTTGGCCAGCGGGCCATAGACGATGTAGCTGTGGCCCGTGACCCAGCCGACGTCCGCCGTGCACCAGTAGATTTCGTCGCCGTGATAATCGAAGACGTACTGATGCGTCATCGAGGCATAGACCATGTAGCCGCCGGTGGTGTGCAGGACGCCCTTGGGCTTGCCGGTCGATCCCGAGGTATAGAGGATGAACATCGGGTCTTCCGCGCTCATTTCCTCGGGCGCGCAATCCGCATCGGCGGCGGCGACGGCGTCTTCGTATTTGACGTCGCGTCCGTCGACCCAGTTGACGTCCTTGCCCGTGCGGGTGACGACGAAGACCGTCTCGACGCCGCCGGAAATCTCGATCGCCGCATCCGTGTTGGCTTTCAGGGGGATGGGACGTCCGCCGCGCACGCCTTCGTCGGCGGTGATCACGCAGTTGGAGCCGCAATCGCCGATGCGCTGCGCCAGGGCTTCCGGCGAGAACCCGCCGAACACGATGGAATGGATCGCGCCGATGCGCGTGCAGGCCAGCATGGCATAGGCCGCTTCCAGAACCATCGGCATGTAGATGGTGACGACGTCGCCTTTCTTGATGCCGCGCGCCTTCATGGCGTTGGCCAGGCGGCAGACGTTCTCGTGCAATTCCTTATAGGTGACCTTGGCGTCGTCCTTGGGGTCGTCGCCTTCCCAGATGATGGCGACCTGGTCGCCCTTGTCGGCGAGGTGCCGGTCGATGCAGTTGACCGAGGCGTTCAGCGTGCCGTCGTAATACCATTTGATCGAGACGTTGCCGTAGTCATAGCTGACGTCCTTGACCTTGGAATAGGGTTTCATCCAGTCGATGCGCTTGCCGTGCTCGCCCCAGAACGTTTCCGGGTCCTCGACGGACTGCTTGTACATCTCCAGGTATTGATCGTTGGTGCAGAGCGTGTCCTTGGCGACGGACTCGGGCACCGGAAAATCGTGCACTTCAAACATGTCGGTAGGAACCTCCCAATGTTGCCTGCGGCATTCGCCGCTTTTTGGTGCGGGCACGGTTTGCGTCCCGCCCGATCAAGTTCCCGACGCCGTCTCGCCGGCGGCCGATCCTGGCCGCCGCGGACGCGCCGTTCGCCGTTCCCCGAACCGGGGCCACTCCCCCGGCTTCCCTTCGGTCTCGAATGGTAGGGCGAAAACCCGCCGGAGAACAAGGAATTGGGCCGGGGACCTTCCCCTGCCGATGCCTGGATAGGCGAAAATCGGCCATCGCGCAAGCGAGACCCGAAAATTATCGTGTATTTACAAAGGGATGAGTGTCTACAGTAAAACTTTGACTAGACCGTCGCCCAGCCGCGTTTCGACCGGCGTCAGCCCCTGCCCGACGCAGGGGCCCGCCACGCAGTTGCCGTCCTCGATCTCGAACAGGGCGCCGTGGGTCGCGCAAAGGATGTATTTGCCGTCCTTGGTCAGGAACCGCCCCGGCCACATGTCCAGCGGCGTGCCGACGTGGGGGCAGGAATTGACATAGGCGTGGACCGCTTCGCCCTTGCGCACGGCAAGGATCAAGGTGCGGTCGATCTCGAACCCGGCGGAGCCGCCGTCGTCGATTTCGTCCAATCGGCAAAGGGTATGTTCGGCCATGGCGTGTCGGCCCCGGTCGCGGTCCCGCGCCTTATTCGGCGGCCGGGATGACCTGTTTCCAGCGCATCACCCGCGTACTTTCGAACAATCCCGCCTTGGCATAGGGATCGGCGGCGGCGAAGGCTTCGGCGGCGGCGCGGTCGGCGACGTCGATCACCAGCATGCTGCCGATCATGCTGTCGCCGTCGTCGGACTGCATCGGCCCGGCGGTGACGATCATGTCCTTGCTGCCTTTCAGGAACTCCAGATGGTCCGGGCGGTTGTCCATGCGGACCTGCGTGTGGCCGGGTTTGTCGATGCAGAAGATGACGAAGGTGGTCATGGTTCGGTTCCTTAAAGTCTCTAGATTTCTTTCGTGAACGGGCGGGCCAGCAGGCTTTCGATCACCTTGTCGATGTCGCGGCCGTGATTGACGATGGCGTTGACGGCGGTGCAGATCGGCATGTCGACGCCCAGGCGCCCGGCCAGTTCGATCACCGCGCGGGCGGAAAACACGCCTTCGGTCACGGCCTTGCGTTCGCCCAGGATGTCGGCCAGCGGCCGGCCCGATCCCAGCGCCACGCCCAGCGAGAAATTCCGCGACTGCATGGCGTTGCAGGTCAGCGTCAGATCGCCGATCCCGCAAAGCCCCATCAGGGTTTCCGCCTGCGCCCCCTTGGCCAGGCCCAAGCGCACGACCTCGGCCAGGCCCCGGGTGATCAATGCCGCCCGCGTGTTGTCGCCCATGCCCTTGCCCTGGACGATACCGCAGGCGATGGCCAGCACGTTCTTGACCGCCCCGCCGACTTCGGCGCCGATGGGGTCGCCCGACCGATAGGGCCGGAAATGCGGGGTGCCCAGCGCTTGAATGAACTGGTCGGCCAGTTCGGCATCCTCGGACGCCAGGGTCACGGCCGAGGGAATGTCGCGCGCCACCTCGGCGGCGAAGGTCGGGCCGGACAGCACCGCTTGCGGGGCGCCCGGCAGGGTCTCGGCGACGACTTCCGTCATCAGCTTGCAGGTCTCGTTCTCGATCCCTTTGGCGCAGATCAGCACGGGCGCGGTCACGTTCCCTTGGCCCGCCATGGCCTTGGTCACCGGGCGCAGGAACTGCGATGGGGCAACCAGGATGATCGCGTCGGCGCCGTTGATTGCCGCGCCCAGATCGGCGGTCGCCTCGATGGCGGGGTCCAGGTCGATATCGGCGAGATAGGGATTGCGGTGGTCCGTATTGATCGCGGCGGCGATATCGGGCTCGTGCGCCTGCAGGATCACCGAACGGCCCGCCCGATGGGCGACCATGGCAAGCGCCGTGCCCCAGGCCCCGGCGCCGATGACGGCGAAACGTTCCATGGCGTCTCTTTTAATGAAGGGGCGATGACCTGGAAAGAGGAAGAAGGAGCGAAGCCCCGACCAGTGCTTTTTATTTCATAAACCGGAAAGGCTCAGGCTTTTACCCCGGCGCCGACGGCCTTGGGCGCCTCGGGATCCAGCGGCCAGCGCGGGCGCGGGCGGAAATCCAGGCCGTCCTGGAGGCCCAGGCGGAAGCGTTCGACCCCGGCCCAGGCCACCATGGCGCCGTTGTCGGTGCAAAGTTTCGGGGCGGGGGCGGCAAAGGCGAGGCCGTTGCCGGCGGCCAGGTCCGTCAGCCGCGCGCGGATCGCCTGGTTGGCGGCGACGCCCCCGGCGACGACCAGGGTGCCGGTCTGCCCGGCGGGCAGATGGTCGGTTTGGTAGGTCTCGATGGCGCGGGTCGTGCGTTCGGCCAGCACGTCGGCGACCGCCGCCTGGAACGAGGCACAAAGGTCGGCGATATCCTGTTGGATCAGGTCGCCCGGCGGCAGGGCTTCGATGGCCATGCGCACACGGGTCTTGAGGCCGGAGAACGAGAAGTCGCAGCCCGCGCGGCCCTTCAACGGGCGCGGCAGGTCGAAACGCGTGGCGTCGCCCGAAAACGCCGTCTGCTCCACCGCCGGGCCGCCGGGATAGCCCAGGCCCAGCATCTTCGCCGTCTTGTCGAAGGCTTCGCCGACCGCGTCGTCAATGGTGGTGCCCAGGCGCCGGTACTTGCCCACGTCCTCGACCACCAGCAACTGGCAATGGCCGCCGGAGACCAGCAGCAGGAGATAAGGAAAGGTGACGTCGTCGGTCAGCCGCGCCGTCAGGGCATGGGCCTCCAGATGGTTGACCGCGACGAAGGGCAGGCTCCTGGCGGCGGCCAAGGCCTTCGCCGTCATCACGCCGACCAGCACGCCGCCGATCAGGCCCGGCCCGGCGGTCGCCGCGACGGCGTCCAGATCGTCCCAGCCGACGCCCGATTGCGCCATCGCCCGCGCGACCACCGCGTCGACCTGATCCAGATGGGCGCGGGCCGCCACTTCGGGCACCACGCCGGCGAAGGGTTGGTGGTCGGCCAATTGCTGATGCACGACGTTGGACAGCACCTCGCGCGCGTCCGTCACGACGGCGGCGGCGGTTTCGTCACAACTGGTTTCGATCCCGAGAACACGCATAAGCGATAGATGGTCAATTTCTTGGTTGCGGCAATGGCCGGGGACTTTACTCTGACGCCCGCTCCAGAACCAAAAGGCTTTTTCTGACGTGACCAACCCGGACGATCCCAAGACCCTGCGCATCGGCACGCGCGGCAGCCCCCTGGCCCTGGCCCAGGCAAACGAGACCCGCGCGTTGATCGAGGCCGCGCATGGCGACCCGACCCCGCTGGGGACGACCGAAATCGTCGAAATCAAGACGACGGGCGACATCGTGCTCGACCGGCCCTTGGCCGACATCGGCGGCAAGGGCCTGTTTTCCAAGGAAATCGATACGGCGTTGCTGGACCGCCGCATCGATCTTGCCGTGCATTCCATGAAGGATCTGGAAACCTGGATGCCCGACGGCATCGTCATCGCCGCCGTGCTGGAACGGGAAGACACCCGCGACGCCTTCATCTCCGAAAAGTACGCGGCCCTGTTCGACCTGCCCGAAGGCGCGGTCGTGGGCACGGCATCGGTCCGCCGTCAGGCGCAGATCCTCCATCGCCGCCCGGACCTGAAATGCGTGGTCTTCCGTGGCAACGTGCAGACGCGCCTGGGCAAGCTGGCCGACGGTCAGGCCGACGCGACGATCCTTGCCTGCGCCGGGTTGAACCGTCTGGGCCGCACGGAGGTCGTGACCCAGGCGATCGATCCCGGCGAAATGCTGCCCGCCGTCGCCCAGGGCGCCGTCGCCATCACCTGCCGCGCCGACGACACCAAGGTCCGCGACATGCTGGCGTCCATCGATCACGCGCCGACCCATCTGCGGGTCACCGCCGAACGGGCGATGCTGGAAGCCCTCGACGGGTCCTGCCGCACGCCGATCGGTGGGCTTGCCGAATTGTCCGACGACGGGACCGAAATGACCCTGACCGGCCTGGTCGCCAAGACCGACGGCAGCATCCTCCACCGCGCTGTCCGTACCGGCCCGTCGGCGGGGGCTTATGACCTGGGCCGAGGACTCGGGGAAGAATTGAAATCCATGGCCGGCCCCGGTTTTCTCGACGATCCGGGCCCGTCCTAGGCCATGCCGGCGATGCTCGTTACGCGCCCGGAACAGGATGCGGCGGCGACGGCGGCGCGGCTCCGCGATCGGGGTTTCACGCCCATCGTAACCCCCTTGATGGTGGTTGATGTCGCGGCGGGACCGGCGCTTGATCTCGGCGGGACGCGCGGCCTCCTGATGACCAGCGCCAACGGCGTGCGGGCCTTCGCCGAACGGCAGGCGGGCGCCCTGCCGGACCTGCCCGTGTTCTGCGTCGGCGACGCGACGGCCCGGGCCGCGCGGGCGGCGGGCTTCGGGAATGTGGAAAGTGCCGGGGGCGACGTCGACGATCTGGCGCGCCTCGTCATGGATCGTCTGCCGCCGGGGGACGGTCCGTTGCTGCATGTCGCCGGGACCAAGGTCGCGGGCGATCTTGCGGGCCTGCTGGCGGCGGGCGGATATGCCTATCGCCGCGAGGTTCTGTATGAAGCCCGCGCCGCCGAGACCCTGCCCGAAGTGGCGGCGACGGCGATTCGCAGCGGCGAGGCGGCGGGGGTTCTGCTGCATTCGCCGCGTTCGGCGGCGCTATTCGATCGGCTGGTCACCGATGCCGGGCTGCGCGGCGCCTGCGGGGGGATGACCGCCTATTGCCTCAGTGCCAATGTCGCGGCCAAGGCCGGGGCACCCTGGGCCGCCGTGCGCGTCGCCGCGCGGCCGACCGAGGGCGATTTATTGGACCTGTTGGCTGCCCGCGCGCCCTGATCCCATCCGTCAGCACCTTGCGTGTCGGCGCGCCGCAACGTACCTTGGCGGCAACGAACAAGGACGACGGGAGCCTTCCAGCCATGACCACGCCGCCTGCAAAAAGCACCGGATCCAAGGGTGGTTCGCGGGCCAGCCGGGCCAAGGGCGCGGCGAAGAAATCGGCCCGGGAATCCGCCAAGACCACCGCCGCCGACGCCAAGAAAGACCCCGCGGCGCCGCCGAGCGATACGAAGCCGTCCACGCCCCCCGCGGGCGATGCGTCGCCCGCGGCCGAACCGTCCCCCGGGCCGTCGGCGTCCGGGTCATCCGACGGCAACGCGCCCTCCGCTTTCAACGCGCCGCCGCCGCGCGGGGCGGGGTTCGTGCGCGGGCTTGCCTGGCTGACCCTGGTGATCGGTATCCTTGGGGCGGCGGGCGCCGTGACCTGGCCGATGTGGTCGGACAAGGTGGCGGAGGTTCTGCCGTTCCTGGCGCCCGCGCCGGCGCCCGAACCGGCGATCGACGCCTTGGCCGGACGGATCGAGGAATTGGAAAAGCAATCGGACGCTTTCAAGCAGATGGAGGCGGAGCGGGCCCAGTTCCAATCGGAGTTGAAGGTCCTGATGGACCGCCTGGCCGAGGTCGAAGGCGCCGTGGCCGAGGCCCGCGCGCTGGTTCGGGCGACGGACGTGCCGGAAAGCAAGGCAATGGCCAGCGAATCCCTGAAGGCATTGTCGGACCGTTTGGAGCAACTCGAACAGGACGGCGCCCAGGTCGGCGCCTTGTCGGCGCGATTGGATCAGATCGAAAAGGGCCAGACGGACCTGGGCCCGGCAAGCGATTCCTCCCTCGCCCCCGATCCGCAATTGCGCGACACCCTGGAGGCCATGGCCGATCGCCTGCGCCGCCTGGAACAGGAAACGGATGGCGCCAAGAACAACGCCGCCGGGGACGCCGCCGCCCGATCCCTTATTCTGGGGGTCGCCCAATTGCGAGATTCGGTGCGTGGCGGGAAATCCTTCCAGGCCGATCTTGAAAGCCTCAAGGCCCTGGCCGAAGGCCGCCCGGCGATGACCCAGGCGCTGGCCCAGTTGACGCCCTTCGCGGGGACCGGCGTGCCGACCCTGGCGGCGCTGCGCCTGCGCTTCGCTGACCGGGCGGGGGCCATCGTCGCCGCCGCCGGCACGGCCGAAGGCGACGGTTGGATCGCCGAGGCGGCGGCCAAGCTGTCGTCGCTGGTGACCGTGCGCCGGGTCGGCGAGACGGCCGAAGATGGCTCCGTCGACGCCCTGGTCGCCCGTGTCGACGGGCTGCTCGCGGCCGGCGATCTGAACGGCGCGGTCGAGGCATTGAGCCTGCTCAAGGGCAAACCGGCGGACGTCGTCGCTCCCTGGCTGACCGCCGCGCAGACGCGCCTGGCGGCGGAAAAGGCGGTCGCCAATCTGAACGTTCACGCGCTCTCGCTTCTGGCCCCGCCGAAGGCCGGGGGATAAGGACAGCGCCATGCTCCGCGCCATTCGTTTTCTGGTCATTCTGGGTCTGCTGATCGCGGCGGCTCTTTGGCTGACCGACAGTCCCGGGTCGATCAGCGCCGAATGGCGGGGCTACCGGATCGAAACTTCGGCGGCGTTGCTGATCGCCGGGGTGGCCTTGATCGCCGTGGCGGCTGCGGTGGCCTATCGCGGCTGGCTGTTCCTGCGCCGCACGCCGGGCTCGATCGCGTCGGCCTGGCGCGAACGCCGCCGCCGGCGCGGATACGAAGCGCTGACCCGCGGTATGGTCGCCGTGGCCGCGGGCGATCCGCAGGAAGCCCAAAAGCATTCCAAACGGGCCGAGGTTCTGTTGAACGAACCGCCGTTGACCATGCTCCTTTCGGCTCAGGCGGCACAATTGGGCGGCGACGAGAAGGCGGCCGAGGAGTTTTTCAAGGCCATGGCCGACCGGCCGGAGACGGAATTCCTGGGCCTGCGCGGCCTGTTGTCTCAGGCGCTCAACCGGCAGGACAAGGACCGGGCGTTGGAGTTGGCGCGCCGTGCCTACCGGTTGCGTCCCGCATCGGAATGGGTCGCGACGACTCTGTTCGATCTGCAGGCGCAATCGGGTCTCTGGCTGGACGCCAGCGTGACGAACGAGGAACTGGGCCGCCGCCGCCTGGTCGACCGCAAGACGGCCGACCGGCGCAAGGGCGTGCTGGCCTTCGAACAGGCCCGCAAGGACCATGCCGACGGCGATCCGGCGGCGGAATTCAAACACCTGCGCCAAGCCCACGACATGGCGCCGGACCTGGTGCCGGCGGCGGTCCGCCTGGCCCACCTGATGACGGCCGACGGCAAGGGCCGGCGGGCGGCGGGCATTTTGGAGAAAGCCTGGATTTCGGGGCCGCATCCCGAGATCGCCCGTGAATACCTGAACGCCAAGGGCGTCACGGATGCCTTGGGTGGGGTCAAGGCCATGGAGAAACTGGCGAAGTCCAATCCGGAACACGCGGAAAGTCATCTGGCATTGGCGCAGGCGGCGCTCGAGGCCGAATTGTGGGGCGAGGCGCGGACCCATCTGGAAGCGGTCCTGGACGCACCCGACGGCGGTGGATATGCAGGCCGCGCGCTGCGCCTGATGGCGGCGGTCGAGGACGGCGAGGGCGCCAATCCCGGCATGGCCCGCGACTGGCTGATGCGCGCGGCGACGGCGGGGCCGGACAAGGCCTGGGTCTGCACGACCTGCGGCAACGCGGTGGCGACCTGGGCGGTGACCTGTTCCAACTGCGGCACGTTCGACGTATATGCCTGGCGCACGCCGCCCCATGCCGAGCCGCTGGCCCCGCAGGGCCTGGCGTGGTCTGGTCTGCCCGGTGACGACGACGGCGCCGCCGGCGCGGTCTCGGGAACCGCGCGCCTGCCCGCGCCTAAGGACACGGGCGGCCCGCCCGAAACCGGCGGCTGACGCCGTACCCGGCGGACGCACGAGGGATGTTGTTTCGTCTTGACTTACGACGCCGCCTGATAGAGTTTCCCGCTGGACGACGGGCCGATCCGAATGACCCCTCGTCCCGGCGCCGCCTTAGCTCAGCTGGTAGAGCATCGCATTCGTAATGCGAGGGTCGGGTGTTCAAGTCACCCAGGCGGCACCAATTTTCTAGCGCCTCCTATGTAAAAATGCTGATTTATAATAATCTTCTTGAGAAGGCCGCAGACGTGTCTACAGGACATGACGGATCGTTGGACG
>MDTA01011258.1_pt1 | contig 21406 bp, 19 predicted proteins | sample 811151 | NCBI WGS metagenome assembly MDTA01 (sample SAMN05326648, study PRJNA326480) | marine metagenome | isolation source: seawater | place: Indian Ocean: South | collected 2010 | reverse complement strand
TTTTAAATTCGGGAGATATAATTATAGGGATGTCAGGAGCAGAGGGATGGGGTTTACCTGAATTTCAGTCAGTAGCTTTGGGGAAACATTCTGTTATACTAGATGCACACGCATACCAAGAATGGGCAAGCTCTGAAAATAGTACTTTAGTTACTCCTTCGGGTAAGATTGAGGCTTACGATAACATATTTTTCCAAAAAGGGGCTCCATTTAACCAAGGAAATATTTTTGATTTTAATGAGGATGATTTTATATCTGCCTGTGAAGAAACTATCAAAAAAGTAGAGCTAAATAAAAATAATAAAAACGGAGAAAAGCTTCAAAAAGATTTCTCCATAGATAAAACTTTAGATGTTTTATTGCCTTTAATTGATGAATAATGCCCACTTATATCTTTCAACATCCTGATAATAATGAGGTCGTAGAGATATCCCAAAGAATATCTGACGTTCATGAATATGTTGACGATAATGGAGTTAAATGGAACAGGGTGTTCACCGTCCCTCACGCTAGCTTCCCAAATATGACCCGCATAGACGCGGGATCAGAGCAGGATTTCATGAAGAGAACTGATGGGTTTGACGGAACCATAGGGGATTTAATGGATTTATCTAAAGATTTAAGTGATAAAAGAAAAGAGGGTACGGGTAAAGATAAAGTACAGCAAAAATTCTTCAAAAACTACTCCAAGAAAAGGCATGGATTAAAACATAAGGAAGATACGTCTCACCTTAATCCAAAATACTCACCCAACTCAGATGGAATCGTAGAAATATGAGATTTTCCATTTTTACTCCATCTCATAACCTCAAAAGAATTGACCGCACAATAAAAAGCGTAGCTGATCAATCATTTAAAGATTTTGAATGGGTAATTTGCCTAAACAACGAAGCTCTAACTCAAGACTCCGAATTACAGGCTAAGTTAAAAGATAAAGGTATAAATTATAAAATAATAAAATGGGACGGCGATACCGATAAAATTGGAGCCTTAAAAAAATATTGCTGTGATAATTGCTCGGGCGAATTATTAGTCGAACTTGACCATGATGACGAGCTTTCCCCTGACTGTCTTGAAGAAATTGAGATTGCTGATACATTTCATAACGCTGATTTTTATTACTCAGATGATATAGATATCGTAGAATCCACGGGCGATTCTATCGCTCCTTATTCTAAAGAATTTGGTTGGGAATATTACGACTGCCCTCGTACCAAAATGATAGCTACCAGAGCTTTTCAACCAAGTCCTTTAACCTTCGGATTTATATGGTACGCCCCCAACCATGTAAGGGTCTGGAAAAAAAACTTTTACGATAAAATTGGCGGCCATGACATCACTATGGATGTTTTAGATGATCACGATTTAATTTCTAGAACTTATATTCATGGGTCAGTACATCTTATCAATAAACCTTTATACATTTACTGGAGGCATGATGAAAATACATGTTACGGAGAAAAAAATGCAAAAATACAAGGGCTAACGCTTGAGCTCCACGATAAATACATAGAGGACTTGTGTAAAAAATGGAGTGATATTAACAATCTAAAAAAAATGGACCTTTGCTGTCATCAATACAAGGCCGAAGGGTTTATGGGTGTAGATGGCTACCCCTACCCAAACGTAGACATAGTATGTGATTTAGATAAACCTTGGCCCTTTGAAGATAATAGTATAGGAGTTTTTAGAATGCAGGACGCCTTGGAACACCTCCGAAACCCAATTCAAACCATGAAAGAGCTTTACAGATGTTTAGCTCCAAACGGATGGGTTCTAATTAACGTGCCAAATACCGATGGCAGGGGTGCGTTTCAAGACCCAACTCATGTATCTTTTTGGAACAGCAATAGCTTCTGGTATTACACAAAAGCTCAACAAGCTCAATTCATTAACACTCCTGTAAAATTTAAACTAGCACGTATAGCCAATTATTTTCCCTCAGATTGGCATCAAACTCATTTGATTAATTATACTCGCGCCCACTTAATGAAGCTAGATGAGGGTGTTATTCCCGCAGGTGGAAGAGAGATATAACTTTCACCCTACACTTATTTCTTTTTAAAAAAAAGTATTTTTACCAAATCGTAAATTTTGCTTTTCTTAGTTTAAAAAAAATGTAAATATATACAGACTCTTAATTAACAATGAATTCTTCCGACCTACAGGTAAAAAAAAGAAATAATAGACTTGAAAAACTAGACATATCTAAAATTAATACTTGTGCCGAAAGAGCTTGTGAAAATCTAGATAACGTTTCCGCTAGCGAAGTAGTTCTTGATGCCCACGTACAGCTTTATGATAAAATTACTACTAAAGAAATAGACCAAGCTCTAATCATGTCTGCTAGACAAAAAATGGAAAAAGAGCCCAACTATTCTTTTGTTGCAGCTAGATTATTACTTGGAAACATTCATAAAGAAGTATTCGGCAGTAGCGTTGATAAAGACGCTTTCGACAATCAATATAGACTATCTTTCGTACAAAATATTAAACTACTAGTTAAAGAGGGCATCTTAGATAAAAAATTATTAGATTTTGATTTAAAAAAGTTAGCTAACTCATTAGACCTAGAAAGAGATTATAAATTTAAATATCTTGGTTTGCAGATTTTACACGATAGATACTTTCATAAAATTAACGATAGAAGACTTGAATCTCCTCAGTCTTTTTGGATGAGAGTAGCAATGGGTTTAGCTATTAACGAGGAAAATAAAAATGAAAAAGCTATTGAATTTTATAATACAATCTCTAAATTTCTGCTTTGTTGCTCTACTCCTACTTTGTTTAATAGTGGTAGTACTCATAGTCAGCTTTCCAGTTGCTATCTTAACACTTTTGATGATTCTATCGATGGAATTTTCGAAGGTGCTTGGCAAGAAGCTAGAAAATCAAAATACGCTGGAGGGTTAGGCTTTGATGTTTCTAATTTTAGGTCATCAGGCTCCCACATTAAGGGTACTAATGGTACTTCCAGCGGTCTTGTCCCTTGGTTAAAGATTTTTAACGATCTCCTCGTTGCTGTAAACCAAGGAGGCAAACGACCAGGTGCAGGATGTGCATACCTTGAGACGTGGCATTTAGACATAGAAGATTTTCTTGACCTTAAAAAGAACACGGGAGACGAACGCAGACGCTGTCATGACTTAAATACCGCAAATTGGTTAAGTAATCTTTTCCTAGAGTACGTAAGGCTCGATAAAGATTGGTACTTGTTTTCTCCCTCAGATACAAGTGATTTACACGACCTATATGGCGAAAAATTTGATAAAAAATATAAAAAATATTGTAAAATGGCTGACCAAGGAGAAATCAGCAATTATAAAATAGTCAAGGCTAAAGACTTATGGAAAAGAATGCTAAGGGTCCTTTTTGAAACTGGCCATCCTTGGATGACTTTTAAAGACAACTCCAATCTTAGATATTCTAATTCTCATGAGGGTGTAATCCATAGCTCCAATTTATGCACAGAAATATTTCTTCATACAAAGCCCTCTCTTTTTAATGAGGGAGAAAAAACAAAGGTGGGTGAAACTGCTGTATGCAACTTAAGCTCTGTTAATTTAAAAGAACACATAGGAAATGATGGTAAATTAGATTTTAATCTTCTAGCTCACACGATACAAGTTCAAATGAGAATGTTAGATAATGTTATCGATTTGAACTTTTATCCCACAGCCGAAGCTAAAAACTCTAACCTAAAACATAGACCCGTGGGCGCTGGATCAATGGGATGGCACGATGTTTTTCATAGCTATGAATTAGATTATTCTTCCGATGAAGCGGTAAAGCTTTCTGACGAGCTTTATGAGTTCATATCCTACCATTGTATTTTAAATTCTAGTAAGTTGGCTAAAGAAAAAGGGGCTTACTCGACCTATAATGGGTCTTTATGGGATCAAGATATTTTACCTATTGATACCTATAAAAACCTTATGAATTATATGAATCAAAAGCCTATTATTCATAGAGGTAAAAAGTATGCCCCCGAGGTAGATTGGAAGACCGTTCGTTCTTCCATCTCTGAAAACGGCATGAGAAACAGCAATACTATGGCTATTGCACCCACAGCAACCATCTCTTATATCCAAGGCTGCTCGCCTTCAATTGATCCAGATTTTTCTACATTTTTTGTATACGAAAATAAAAGTGGGAATTTATTTATCACTAACGAGTGGTTCGTCAAGGAGTGTAAAAATTTAGGGATATGGGATAACACTTTTCGAGAAGCGCTTAAGATGGTAGACGGCGACGTTAATTTGTTAAGCGATGAAGTAATCCCTTCTCATTTAAAATCCAGATATAAAACAGCATTTGATCAAGATCAATTTAAATTGGTAGACTGCGCCGCCGCTAGACAAAAATGGATAGATATGGGACAATCACTAAACCTTTTTAACAACTCAACTTCTTTAAAGTATTTAAATGATTTATATTTTCATGCTAAAGATAGAGGATTAAAAAGCACATATTATTTAAGGAATAAAAGTGCAAGTAAGATTGAAAAATCTACAAGCACCAAAGTACAAGAGGAACCCAAGGCTTGCAGCATCCTTGACCCTGATTGCGAAAGCTGCCAATAAAAATGGAAAATTATGAATAAAAGCGGATTATTATTAGGAGAAGAGATAGCGGGAGTAAATCAAATTTTACCCCACAAACATCAATTTGCTTGGGATTTATTCCTTAAAGGGGTCGCCAATAATTGGTCTCCCTCAGAAGTTAATATGTCAGATGACGTTGATCAGTGGAAAAATGAATCATTATCAGAGGATGAAAAATTACTCGTTAAAAGATGCCTTGGGTTTTTTGCTGGAAGCGAGTCCTTGGTTGGTAATAATTTACTTCTTACTGTCGCGAAGTGGGTAACAGACCCTGAGTGTCGTCAATATGTACTCAGGCAAGCGTATGAAGAATCTTTACACAATTGGACAGTGGTTACGTGCTGCGATAGTTTCGGACTTAAAGTCTCTGAAGTCTACGAAGCCTATGTTAACATCCCCTCTATCAAAGCTAAGGATGACTTCCTTATGGAGATAACTACTAATGTAAATAGACCAGAATTCTCCACTAAATCAGCAGAAGGTAAAAAAGAATTTTTAAGAAATTTAGTATCTTATTATATAGTCTGTGAAGGAACTTTCTTTTTTAGTGGATTCGCCATGTTACTTGCTCTTGGGAGGCAAAATAAACTTCCTGGTTTGTCAGATCAAATTAGGTACACCTTAAGAGATGAAAGCTTGCATATTCAATTTGGCACGTACCTAATAAACACCCTTAAAGAACAGTACCCCAACATCTGGACAAAAAAGTTCGAGGAAGAAACTGTAGATCACATCAAAAAAGCGGTTGAGCTTGAAATAGCGTACGCCCACGATGTTCTTCCTAGGGGCATACTTGGATTAAACGCCGATATGTTTGTTGATTATATGCAATATATTGGAAATCGCCGTTTAGAAGGCATAGGCATTGATTTTAGATTTGATAGCGATGAAAATCCTTTTCCTTGGCTTTCGGAAGTAGTTGATACTGGAGCTATGACTAACTTTTTTGAAAGAAAGGTAAAAGATTATCAAAACTCTGGAGTTTTAGAGGATGATTTTTAATACGTAACGTTTTTTTAATAATATCTATAAAAAATAGTGTATATATTAATATGGAAGGCTCAGTTGATCTACAAACGTTCATGAATATCGCCATAGGCTTGATATCCTTTTTCGGTGGATGGATTTTAAAGGTTATATGGGAAAAAACCAATATTAACGCCGAACACATAGAAGAACTGCGAGAGCATCACGAGGTAGACCTGAAAGAAGAAAGGTCTAGATTGAACGCTTTAGCTTTAAGCTTGCCCGAAAAATATGTTTCTAAAGGTGATTTCGACAACCTAGTTAAAACAGTTCACCATCGCTTCGATAGACTTGAAGAAAAAATAGACCACCTAACAGAAAGACGTTGATTCCAAACCAAAAAGCACCTAAAATAAGGTGTGAGATATGTTATCATAGCTGATTTTTGGCCAGAGGATTATGCAGGAGGAGGCGGTAGTCATTCTGGTGGAGCAGAATTAAGCGATCAAATTCTCTACGAATTGCTTCAAAATAAAGGTGAAGATGTTGCTAAGTACAAAAGCTCCGAGGTTACTAGAGACTTAATAGAGCAGGAAAAAGATTCTGCTTTTATCATATCTAACTTCTTCAAGATTCACCATTTTTTAATAGAGGAAATACAAAAATTAAAATATATATTATACTGTCATGATTATAAATTTATACCTCATACTGAGCCTCAGAGGTATGAAAATTTTATTGCTCCAAAAAAAGATTTAATATTTGTTGATTTTTTTAAAAATGCTAAATCTGTAATATGTCAGAGCGCGTTACAAGAAAAAATATATTATGATAATCTACAAATTAGTAACTTAGTTAATTTATCTGGAAATCTATGGAATAATGATACTTTAAATTTTATAGAAAGCCTTTCTAATAATGAAAAATCTAAAGCATGTTCCGTAGTAAAATCTCCTTATATACAAAAAGGAGTTCCTGAAGCTATTAAATTTTGTATTCAAAATGGCTTGGACTATCAATTGATTGGCGATAAGAATTATAAAAATTTTTTAACTCAATTATCATCTAATTCTTCGCTTACATTTTGGCCCCGTGTTCCTGAAACGTGTGGAAGGGTAGCCGTAGAGGCTAAGATGATGAAGGTGCATGTATATACCAACGAGCTTTTAGGAGCGGCACACGAGCCTTGGTTTAACTTAGAAGGAAGAGAACTTGTAGATTTAATGAGACAAAGACATCAGGATGTATGCGATATAATTTCGGCTAGCGTTTAATTATTATGAAAAAAGCTATAGTAACTGGGGGGTGTGGATTTATTGGAAGCCATTTAGTTGATAAATTGATAGATAAAAAATACAAAGTTACAGTAATAGATAATTTATCTTCAGAATGTAATGAAAAATTTTACTACAACGATAAGGCTAATTACTCACAAGTTGATATTAAAAAATATGACTTAATAGAACCTCTTTTTAAAGATGTTGACCTAGTATTTCATTTAGCCGCAGAATCAAGAATTCAGCCAACTTTAGCGAGACCCCAAGAAACATGCGCCACTAATCTTGTAGGTACGTGTAACATACTAGAGGCAAGCAAGGCTAATAACGTTTCTAGGGTAATATATTCAAGCACTTCGTCTGCTTACGGAAGAAAAAATTCTCCACTTATTAATAAACTTTTTGATCGCGATACCAAGCTAACTGAAGATATGAAGACTGACTGTCTTAATCCTTATTCAGTGTCAAAGGTAGCAGGAGAGGACATGTGCAAAATTTACTATTCTTTATGGGGCTTAAATACCATAACGCTTAGATACTTTAATGTTTATGGAGAGAGACAGCCAACTAAAGGAATGTACGCACCTGTTGTTGGACTTTTTATAAAACAAAACAAAGAAAACAAACCAATGACTATAGTTGGTGACGGATCACAGAAAAGAGACTTCACACACGTTAACGACGTAGTCCAAGCCAATATGCTTGCAGCAGAAAAACAAGATTTAGCTCACTATTATGGTGAAATATTTAATGTGGGAACTGGCAGAAACCATACTATTCTTGAAATATCTAAAATGATAGGAAAACAAATCGAATTCGTACCCTCAAGACTAGGAGAAGCAACGGAGACTCTTGCTGATATATCTAAAATATCTAGAGTGCTTGGCTACAAACCCACCGTTGTTCTGGAAGAATGGGTAAACAGTAATAAATGAAAAGTGTTGTAGTTGGCTGCGGAATAAGCGGTATAACAGCCGCTATTTTATTAAAAGAAAAAGGGTATGATGTTGAAATATTCGATACACGACATCACATAGGGGGTAATTGCTACGACAAAAAAATTGAAGGGGTTATGGTTCACCAATATGGCCCTCATGGTTTCCATACTAATAATGAAAAAGTTTGGAAATTTTTAAATAAATATTCTAAATTCAATAATGTTTGTTTAAGAGTTATGGGCAATACCGCCAAAGGCCTAATCCCATTACCTTATTCTCCCGCTAGTGAAAAAATAATCGGCCTCAAAACCCCCGAGCAAATTAAAGAGTTAATCTTTAAAGATTATAGTGAAAAAATGTGGGGCATACCTTGGGATAAATTTCCTAAATCTATAAGTGGTCGTGTACCAACAAAAAGAGACGACCCCAGCTTATGTTTTCATCTTGATAAATATCAAGGTATTCCTGAAAATGGCTATACCTCAATGTTTAATAATATGACACAATCTATTAAAGTTAATCTAGGTTGTGATCCTCAAGAATACAAAAAACAAAAATATGATTTATTAATTTATACAGGTAAAGTTGATGATTATTTTAATTATAAGTGTGGATGGCTTGAATACAGATCATTGAAAATACAATTTGAAACTGCCCAAAAAAGGCCCGATATTTTTCAATTAAATGAATGCAACAAAAAACCTTGGACAAGAAGCGTAGATCATTCTCACTGGCATAAACAAGATGTAGCTCAAACTGTAATATCGCGAGAATATCCTTGTGAACACACCAAAAATAATATACCATTCTATCCTAAACCCTTTGGAAATAATCAAGAAAAATATAAAAAATACAAAAAAATTGCCGACACTTTAACCAATGTTATATTTGTTGGTAGATTAGCTACATATAAATATTTAGATATGGATGATGCTGTAGCTCAAGTTTTTAGTAAATTAAAAGATATATGAAAAAAGTTTTAGTAACAGGTACACTTGGCCAAGATGGAGCAAATATGTGTGAATATCTTCTTGAAAACACTGAGTATAATGTTTTCGGAATGATAAGAAGGGCAGCTTCCCCAAATTTTAAAAATTGCAAAAGTTTTTTAGATAACCCTAAATTTAAATTAGTATATGGAGACTTAACAGACGAGATAAGTATCTCTCATTTAGTAAAAGAAATTAAGCCTGATTATTTTATTAATTTTGCCGCCAATAGTTTTGTTGGGTGTAGCTGGGAAATGCCCCTTCAAGTATTCGATACAAACGCCACAGGAGTTTTAAGGTGTCTAGAAGCAATAAAAGAACATAGCCCAGCATGTAGATTTTATAGTGCAGGAAGCAGCGAAGAATTCGGCAATGTGGATTACTCTCCGCAAGACCTTAACCATCCTCTCAAGCCCAGAAGTCCGTATGGCGCGTCAAAATGCGCGGCTAGACACATAGTAAAAGTTTATAGAGAGTCTTATAATATGTTTGCTGTTCACGGTACTTTATTTAATCATGAAGGTACTAAGAGGGGTGAAGAGTTTGTTACTAGAAAAATTACCAAAGGTGTGGCTAAAATAAAAAAACAAATAGATAACAAAGAACATATATCACCTATAGAGCTTGGCAATATTTATGCGAAAAGGGATTGGAGTGACTCTGAAGATTTTGTTAAGGGGATATGGTTAATGCTAAACAAAGACACACCTAAAGACTATCTATTAGCTAGTGGAGAAACCCACACTATTAAAGAATTTGTTGATAGAGCCTTCTGTGCTGCTGATATTAACGGAAATTGGACAGAGAATGAAAACGACCCTCTGCAAACTAAATTCTATAGAAATTCTACACAAGGAGAGGTACTTGTGAAAATTAATCCTAAATTTTATAGACCTGCCGAAGTAGAATTACTTCTTGGTGACCCTACCGAGATAAGATTAGAATTAGGATGGAAGCCTGAAGTCTCTTTTCGTGATTTGGTTAAAAAAATGGTGAAAAACGATTTAAATGAGTGATAAAGGCTTCGAAATAGGTAGGCGAATTATTTCTCGCTCCACCAATAAACAGGTAAAACCTAAAAATCAATTCTGGGTTTTAATCTGGCAATTAATCAAAGACCCTAATGATTTTTCCCAAGTAGATTGGGCTAGAGAAACTAAAGCGTCTAAAGAATTATTTAATCATTATCCTAATGTTAAATTCTGGAGTCAACTAAACTTAGGATTTTACTTAAATTCTTTAAATTTTTTTAATAGTTCTGACGGTGTAAAGTATCTAAGGAAAGCTATAGATGAATTCGAATCTGTAAATAAAATTAAATTTGAAGAGGTAAAAGCTGAAAAATTTGATGAGTCCAAGAAATTTAATAAAAGCATAAATAAAAACAAAAAACCTCTTTCCTACAAAGACCTTTTTAAAAATGGCAAAAAAACAAGATAAAGTTAAAATCTGTTTATGGACTCACGTTCAAAACGAAGCGCCGATTATAGAAAAAATGCTAGAAAGCGCTGTCGATTACATTGATTACTGGGTGCTTGTAGACAATGGTTCAACAGACGGTACTCAAGATATTATAAAAAAATTTTTTAAAAAACATAAAGTAAAAGGTAGACTTTATCAAAGTAAAATTGGATGGAAAGGACACGGTATAAACAGACAGCATTCGTGGGATTTTTTAGAGAATACAAAGCATGGATGCGATTATATCTTAAGAATTGATGCTGACGAAGGAATAAAAGTTGCTGATGATTTTAATTGGTCAATTATACCAACCCAAGAAGCGTGGCAAGTAATTTTTCAATCAGGTCAGCATGTTGTACCTAGAATGTGGTTATGGAAATGGGGTCTTCCTTGGTACTGGGCTGATGACGTAGCGCATGAAACCATTCACCTAAAAGATGGCAGGGAACCAAATGCTAAAGTTTTACCAATAGGCTTTAAGCATTTTGCTTTAGGGAAAGCCGCTGGAAATAGCTATCAAAATCCAATAAAATATATCCAAGACATCCTAAAGCTTGAAAACCAATTACACGAAAGATTCAAAGACGGTACAAGTCTAGATAAAGAGAGATATCATTTAATGTATTTGTGTAAATCTTTTAACTATACTGGCTACCAACTAAACGACCCTACTAGCTACAAATACTTCCCTTATGGAAAAGATCAATTAAAATCTTTCTTAGAAAGAGGGATTTTTTATTATGATAAGTTTATTGATAATTTTAGCGGTAGTGGAGAGGATTGGTATTTGCATTATTTAAAAGCGGAATTACTAGATAGACTCGATAGAAACAAGGAAGCTATGCAAGAGTATTTTATATCTTTTAATATCGCGCCTCATAGAGGTGAATCATTATGTCGTTTGTTCTGGAATTACTATGAGAAAGAAGATTGGGAGCAAGCTTTTAATTTGGCTATACGAATAAAAGAAACAAAATGCCCAATAGAACATGACGCATGGCAAGTTGAGTTAAATAGTTATTATGAAAATAATTGGCTTTTGCGTGATGCGGTAGCAGTAACTCTAGAAAGAAAAGGAACAATAAATAAAGATACCAAATTGTTGTCAGAATCGTCAAGAATTTTCACAAAATTAATCGAAGATTTTAAAAATAACCCAGAGGCAAGTACATACAAAGATCAATCTGAGAGATTAAAGGGTAATGTAAAATACATTAAAAACAAAATATTAGAATTTAAATAAAATGAAAAAAAAGAAAAAAGAAATTGGCGAAGGTTATAGCTCAGTTAACCAAATTCAAGACTACCTAAAGCAGAACCAATCGGATCATTATAATTTTGAAGAAGAAAGAGACTATACGGTATCAAGCGGAAGCCTCAAGTTAGATATTGAAATGGGAGGAGGCATTAAGCCAGGAGTTATTAGAGCTTCAGGGGTTACAGAGGGAGGTAAAACTTCTTGCGCTTTGGCTTTTGCTAGAAATTTTCAAAAAATAGAAAACTCCATGATAGTTTATGTAAAGTCTGAAGGAAGACTTTCCGAAGAAATGCTTGAACGCTCTGGCTTAGATACCAGCGAAGATAAATTTTTTGTTTATAAGTGTAATATTTTTGAGTCTGTAATTGATTTATTGAGGCAATTGGTTCATGATAACTCAAATGATACACGTTACATGTTTATCATTGATTCAATGGACGCTTTAGTACCAAGGGGAGACTTAGAAAAAAGTTCAGACGAAGCAGTTAAAGTCGCAGGAGGATCGTTGCTAACTTCTGATTTTTTAAAAAGAATGGCTTTATCGTTCGCGAGTAAAGGACATATTTGCTATATGATCTCCCAAGTAAGGAGTAATATTAAAATCAATCCATATGAAAAAGGTGACCCACAAATAACTAATGCTTCAGGTGGTAATGCTGCTTTACATTATAGCGATTGGATTCTAGAATTTCAGCCTCGCTTTAATAAAGATATAATTTCTACTCAACCAAATGGCAAAGGAGACCAGCTAGGACATTGGTGTAAGATTATCTTTAGAAAAACTGCAAACGAAAAAACTGGCATTGAAGTTAAATACCCCATACGGTACGGAAGAACTAATGGTCAAAGTATCTGGGCCGAGTACGAAGTAGTAGAAATGCTCCAAATGTTCGACATGGCTCAAGCCAAGGGAGCTTGGGTTACTATAAGTGACGAAATTATAGAGGAGGTAAAAGAAAAATTAAATTTAGAGTTTAAAAAGCAGCATCAAGGTATTGATAATTTAAGAAAATATTTTGAAGAAAATGAAAAAATAGGTAAATATCTTTTTAAAAAATTCAGAGAAGTTCTAAAGAAATCTTGAGTCTCTCCCAAAAAAAGTGTAAATTTATAATATGGGGGCGTACTGGATTCGATTTAGGGTCTTACGCCAAATAGCAAGCAGAGGATGATGGTCGGCCTCTTAAAAAATCTATCAAGGCTATTCAACTGCCGATAACATTGTTGATATGGCTCCTTCGCTTGACGAAGCTGATGCGATTCTCGCTAAGTTTGGTTGGGCCGAAGAAGCTGCTGTAGCTGCTTAAGCTACCCGTCCTACTCTGGATGCTCGTTAAAGAGCTAGGGCGTCGATAACGAGCAAAAAAAACTAGGATAAGGAGATGGTCTAGTTTAAATAAAGGGTCTCCAACCTCGCGTGTAGGTGTCAGTGATGAAGCGTGAGTAATTAACACTGACTAAGCTTGTAGTATTTTTGAGCCGATGGCTTTAAAGACAGGGGTTCAACTCCCCTCGCCTCCACCAATTTAATAAGAATGAGATTATATAATGTATACGGAAAACTACAGTCTAAAAATGTTACAAGATTTCTTATAGATTGGGATTCCAAATCACGGTCAAAACTTCAATTTAAAGCCAAGCAATTTTTTAAATCTATTTGGAAAAATCAAATAGTTTACGAAGAGTTTCCCGTATATGGCTCCAAAATGAAGGTGGACTTTTTAAATGCTACAAAAAAAATAGCAATTGAAGTAAACGGCCCACAGCATTCAAGTTTTAATAAATTTTTTCACAATAACTCTCGAATGAATTATTTGGAATCATTAAAAAGGGACCACGAAAAATCCTTGTGGCTAGAGCAAAATAGCTTTACCCTTATCGAGCTTGAAGAAGAGGATGTAAATAAACTCAATAGGGAGTTTATATATGATAAATTTAAAATTTTAATATAAAATGAAAAACGACTATTGTTCCGAAACGGAAAGAGATGTACTCGCTGGAATTATAACTAGCACAGACCAATTAATACGTAATAAAAGTATCTTGCATGATGAACTTTTTTATATTTCTGAACATCGTTCAATATATGAAGAAATAACAAGGCAATTAAATGAAGAAAGAAGAGTTTCTACAGACTCAATGAGGAATAAATTCGAGCAATTAGGCTGGACGGATAGAGTGGGAAATAAACTTTCAGATTTAATAGATGCAATATGTGTATCGCCCCCCGCACCTGAAGAGATCACTGAATTAATAACTCAACTAATAGAACTAGACTACCAAAGAAAAGGTAAAAAGGCATGTAAAAAAATACAAACAATTTTACAAGAAAATATATCTTTACCAGAAAAATTTGACGAAATTAACCGCACCTTTAGTGAGGGGATGAAGATTCCAGTTTCTCAAGGCCAAAAGCCAACCAAGCTTTGGGAAGGCTATATTGAGCAAAAAGAATATGATGCATCTAATCCCGAAGAAAAAGAAGTCATCGGATATGAATGGCCTTATAAAACAGTTACTGATATTTACGGTAAATTAAGAAAGGGGTGTGTTCATGTTATTGTGGCGCGAGGCGGCGCGGGAAAATCTACGATGCTTAACCATGTTTCTAAACATCTACACGATTCCTATGATTTACCAATTCTTATATTAGATACAGAAATGACTAAAGAAGTCGTTCAAGATAGAATGTTTGCGTCTATTTCTGGTGCAAGCGTTTACTCATTAGAAGAAAATAAATGGTTTAAAAACGAAGAAACTAAACAAAAATTTTATGAAGGGGCTAAAAAAATTAAATCTGATGAAAAAATTTACCATATGTACGTGGGAGGCAAAAGCATAGAAGAGATAGAAGCTATCGCCTTAGATTTTTATTATACTGAAGTAGGAAGCGGAAATCCATTTGTAATGATTTATGATTACGTAAAATGTGATTCAAATTCTTTGAAAAAAAACTGGGCCGAGCACCAAGCATTGGGCGACCATATGGATAAACTTCATCAATTAGCTCGTTCTTTAAATTGTGTAGTGCTTACCGCCGCACAAGCAAATAGAAGCGGTGACTCTTTCGGTAGTAATAAAAATGCGGCAGGAATAGCTGATGACAGTACAGCAATTGCAGACTCTGATAGGATTCAAAGGTATGCAGAATTTGTCGCCATACTAAGGACTAAAACTGTAGCTGACGTAGCTTTAGATGAACCTAATCTTGAAAACGAAGACGTTACTGGTGCTGAAATAAGCTCAATAACAAACCCTTTAGATTTAGAATTTGGAACCCATATGTTTACTGTTATAAAAAGTAGACATGGAGGAGCGCGATCAGCGGGACACATTGATTTTGTAGAAAGGGTTGGCGCTAACGGCAAAAGAAGTCATACTAGAAATTATATAAACTTATCTTTTCATAATTTCGAAATTATAGACAAAGGAGATTTAAGAGACATTGTCAGAAGTCAAAGCGAAGATCATGATTTATCAAATGATCTATTATGAATGATCTCGTAGACATTTTACATAAATTAGGTTATACAAACCTCCAAGATTCTGGGGCAGTATATAGAACAAAACCTCTTTACCGTGATTCAGGAAACGATACCGTCCTTTGTATATTTAAAAACTCTGGTTATTTTAAAGATCATGGCAGAGAAGAATTTAAAGGTCCGTTAGAGGAATTAGTTAAGCTTACTCTTAATTTTAAAAGCTTAAATGATGCCATTAATTGGCTTGGGAAAACTAACTACACCTCAATAAAGGAGTCTCATGTAAATCATATAAAATATGTAGATATAGATAAAATCTTTGACAAAAAAAACCTTTCTCTAATTACTAAAAATCACTCTTATTGGAACCAAAGAGGTATTTCTACTGAAGTATTGGATAAGTTCAACTCTGGAGTAGACAACGGAGTAGAGGGCGGAAAAATGTATAATAGATATATATTTCCAATATTTAATTCTCGCTTGGATGTAATTGGATTATCTGGCAGAAAATTAGAGGCAGAATCCAAGCGTCCAAAGTGGCTACATTACGGGCCAAAGTCCAAATGGATTTATCCTACGTTTATAAACGAAAAAGAATTAAGGAAAACAAAAGAAGTTATACTTGTGGAAAGCATAGGTGACATGCTATCTTTATGGCAAGCGGGTATTAAAAACTGCATAGTTTTATTTGGGGTTAACCTTAGTAAAGCCGTACTCTTCTATCTTATAAAGCTAAAGGTAAATAAAATAATTATAGCTTTAAATAATGATGGTGACAATAAAGCTGGCAACAAAGGTGCGCTTAAAATACTTGATACTTTAAATTATTACTTTACAAAAAATAATTCAAAAATAGCATTACCTACTAAAAATGATTTTAATGAAATGACTACTGATGAAATTATAAGGTGGAAATCTAATGTCTGAAAGTATTTTATCAGCCTCAAGAATTAAAACATGGGAATCATGTAGTTGGAAGTATTGGTGCAACTATGAACTCCGCTTACCTAAATCTAAAAATGATGGCAACGTTCGTGGAACAGCTTGCCATCTTATCCTAGAGGTTTTATTAAACCCAAGGCATAAAAAATATATCAAAAAAATTCTTAAATCTCATACTATAAAAATAGTACCCTCAATAGAAAGATTGGTAAAAAAATCCTTAAGATTAGCGGGAGAGGAGTTTGCTTCTAACGAAAATTTTGAAATGTGTGATGATATGATTTTAGTTGGATTAAGTCTTGACTTTTTAGGAGGTAAAGGAGCTAAAATAGATAACCCCGAAGAAGAGTTTTTATTAGATAATAAAGAACCTCGTTATAAAATGATGGGCTTTATCGACAAACCTGTGCAATACAAAAAAGAAGGAAGGATTAAAATTGTTGACTATAAAACTAATAAAGAAAAGTTTTCTGAAAATGAAATAGATTACAATGTGCAAGCTTTCGCTTACCTTCTGGCTGCGAAACAAGTGTGGCCCAAACTAACAGACGCCACTATAGAATTTCAATTTTTAAAATTTCCAGACGAACCCTGTATACAAATAAAATACACGGATGATCAACTCGCTGGATTTGAATATTACCTAGAAGATTTATTTAATAAATTTAATAATTTCACAGAACAACTTGCTAAAAGTAATTTTGCATCTAAACAACCATTTCCTAAAAAAAACCAAGGATTTATTGGCCCTTTAAATTGTGGTTTTGCTCAGTACAAAGGTCAACTTAAAAAAGATGGTTCTGTTATGTGGCACTGTGATTACAAGTTTCCTTATGACTACTACGCAGTTGTAGATGAAAATGGAAAAACCTTGTACAGCTCAAAAAATAAAAACGATTTAAATCCTCAAAAAAATCAAAGTATACAAAAAAAACATTACTCAGGTTGCCCCGCTCACACGCATAAAGAAGCGACTCAAGACGAGGGTTCAGATTTTCCATTTTAGATTGACTTTATTTAAAAATTTTCTTACTATTCCGCAATGAAAGTATCCCCTTTCTTTAAATCTCATTATAGTATAGGTAGGTCTATTTTAACTCTTGAAGATGAGGGTTCCGACTCTGAAAATGGGCCTGACTCTATAATTGATATATGTAAAAAAAATAATTTAGATACCTTTTTTTTAGTAGATGATAACATGTCTGGATTTCTTCAGGCTTATGTTAATTCGGTACAAAACAACCTTAAAATGATTTTTGGTTTAAGAATTTCATTGTGTAATGATTTAACAAAAAAAGATAAAGAAAGCCTTGATCAAACTTGTAAATATATTATTTTTGCAAAAAATACGAATGGATACAAGCGTTTAATAAAAATATTTTCTAAAGCCTCCTTAGAAGGTTTTTATTATACGCCAAGAGCAGACTTTAATTTACTCTCTTCTCTATGGGATGAAGAAGATTTACAATTAGTTGCTCCATTTTATGATTCATTTATACACAAAAACTACTTGGAAGACTTTTGGTGCTCAGAGCCCCTTAATAAATTTAAATTAGATTTAGTCATAGAACAAAATAATTTACCTTTTGATAATATTATAGCTAATCGCGTTAAGGAGTACTCAAAAAATAACTCTCATTCTAATATAATTTACGCTCAAAGTATTTATTATAAAAATAAAAAAGACTTTAAACCTTATATTACTTTTAGGGCTATCGATAATAGAACTACTTTAGGTAAACCCAACTTAGAACACATGGGTAGTGATGAGTTTTGCTTCGAAAGCTGGCAAGAAAAAAATCATGAAAAAACTCCTTAGATACGATAAAGAAAAAACTTTTGTTTTTATAGACTGCGAGACATTTAACCTATGTTTAAACTTTTGCCATAATTTGCCTTGGCAAATTTCCATGCTTAAAGTTCAAGGGGATGAAATTAAAAGCTCTAAAGACTTTTATATTAAGTGGGATACTCATCTTAAGATCGGTGCAGAAGCAGCTAGGATCACGCGCTACAGTCAAGAAACTATGAACAAGAAAGGGGCTTCCCCCGAAGATGTTTATCCTACTATTAAAGATTGGCTCGATAATGCTGATTACATTGTAGGTCACAATATACTTGGATTTGACATTTATTTAATTAAAGGTCTTTATGAATATATGGGGGATGATTACGCTCCTTTAGTAAATAAAATTATAGACACTAATTGTATAGCGAGGGGGATACATACAGATAAAAAATATGATAAAAAAGATAATTTTTTAGAATATCAATATCGTACGGTAGCGAAAAGAGTTAAGGGCGTAAAAACTAATTTAACAGCTATGGGTAAATATTACGCGATTAAACACGATTATGATAAATTGCATAACGCTTTGGTCGATTTAGAGTTAAACTTAAAGGTGTGGAATAAGTTAAAATGGGAAATTGACTTATGAACAAGATAAAAGACCCATATTTACACGTCTTTTTTCCAACTGGTTTATGGGGAGATCAGTTTTTGGGATTATTTTCCTGTCATTACCATATGAAAGCTTTAGGAAAGCAGGGTATCGTAATCCACACAAGTAGAAATCTTTTTGACGCGCACCATAAAAGATACATAAACACTACCGCTGATATTTTAAAATTTTGGAGTACTTTTGATACAATTAAGAGCGTCCACTTTGATCTAGACCAGCGTTATCTAATTGAAGATGTTGAAAAATGTTTGTATGAAATATTTGGGTATATAGATGTTGGTTATGATGACAATTATAAAAGTAATTTGGCAGATTTTATTGATTTTTCTTTATTTCCAGATTCTAATTTAAAAATTTCAGGAAGTAAAATAGCCGTTTTTCAGCCTTTATCACTTAAAAATAAACCCCCAGAACTTGTTAATGATTATATTTGTGAATGGAGCGAAAGCGTAAAACAATTATTAGAAAAAAAATATAAAATATATTTAATTGGTTCTAAAGATAATTTAAAGGAATGCGAAAAACTTTATCCCTTTTTATTTAATAATTTTAACATTATTAATCTTATGGGAAAAATTTCCATGTTTGAAGCAATAAACTTGATCATGAATAAAGCAGATTTTGTATTATCATGTTGCAGTTGGGCTGGGTGGTGCGGCATCTCCTCAAGAAAAAAAACCGCCATAGCTGTTGGGCCATTAATGGAAAAAGGTAAAACAGATGAAAGATATGTAAATTTAATTAGAAATAAAGATATTTTTTATATGGACTATTCTTCAAAAAAAGAGCAATCTGATAAAGATATATCTAGATGGATAGAAGATAACGCATGACTCCTTACTCTGATAAATTTTCAAATATTGATCTACCCTTACACGGCGTAAGATTACCTACTTTCGATATAGAAAATAAATATAAACATGAGTTAGGGGTTAGTGAAGATATACATAATTACGCTTTTTTAAAAGCTCTATGTGAAAAAGGCTTAAAAGACAAAAAGCTACCTAAATCGTCTTATCAAGAGAGGCTAGAGTATGAATTAGAAACTTTAGAAAGTTTAGGATTTACCGATTATATTCTTTTGGTATGGGATGTTATTAATTTTTGTAAAAAAAATGATATTGCTATTGGTTTAGGGAGAGGAAGTGCGGCGGGGTGTTTAGTTTTATTTTTAATTGGGGTTACAGGTATTGACCCCATTAAATATGAACTCTTTTTTGAAAGATTTGTATCCAAAGTAAGAGCTAAGAAGAAAATCGTACACGGAATTACTTACCTTGACGGCTCTTTAATGGTAGATATTGATGTAGATGTATGTTATTATAACCGCCAAAAAGTTCTTCAATATTTGCGCGATAAATTTGAGGGAAAAACTAGTAAAATTTTAACTGTAAATACGTTAAATACAAGACTTTTAATTAAAGAGTGCGGTAAAATTGTATCAGAAGAAACAGATCAAGAAATGACTAAGGTTTCCGCTCTAATACCTAAAGTTTTTGGCAAGGTAAAAAGTTTAGCTGAAGCTTACGAAGAAGTGGAAGAATTCAAAATTTGGGCAGATAAGAATAAAGAAGCGTATAAAATTGCATTAAAATTACAAGGATTGGTAAAAAATAAAGGAGTACATCCGTCTGCGATTGCTCTTTCTTACGATTTGCTAGAAGACTCTTGCCCTGTGGAATTATCTTCTGATAAAAACCCAGTGTCATCCTTTGACATGAATTGGGTTTCTATATCAAATGTAAAATTAGATATTCTTGGACTTAGATGCGCTTCGGTTATAGATGATGTATGCAAGCAGCTTGAAATAAATAAAGAAGATATAAACTTAAATGATCCTTTTATTTATCGTCATTTTCAAGATTTAAAAACTCCTCATGGTTTATTTCAGATTGAAGCCGAAACTAACTTCAAAGTCTGCCAAAAAGTTAAACCAAGAAATTTAGAAGAGCTTAGTGCTGTACTCGCCTTAGCAAGACCAGGTGCTCTTTCGTACGTTGATCAATACGCAAACTATACTAACAATAATACTTATGATGTGATTCATCCTTTCTTTGAAGATATTCTTTCCACCACTGGTGGAGTCTGCTTATATCAAGAGCAAATGATGAAAATGGCTAATAAAATCGGATTTACCCTTGATGAAGCTGAAATTTTACGCCGTATTGTAGGGAAGAAAAAGATTTCTGAAGTTCGCAAGTGGAAAAAGAAAATTAAAGAAAAGGTGGCAGAAAATAATTTAGAGCCTGAAATTTCTAATGTACTTTGGAAAGTTTTGGAGGATTCAGCTCACTATTCATTTAATAAATCTCACTCTATTGCCTATGCTGCCCAAGCCGCCCTAACAACCTATTTAAAATTTAAGCATCCCAAAGAGTTTTTCTTGGCATTGCTCAAAATGAGTCGCCATGAACCTGAACCCATACCAGAAATATCTAAGATACATCGAGAGATGAATGAATTGGGAGTTAGTCTTTTGCCTCCTCATTTAATTAAATCTCAGATGGATTTCTCGATTGAAAATGATGGCATTAGATTCGGATTACTTTCTATAAAAGGCATTTCTGACAAGTCAATAGAAAAACTTCAAAAATTTAAAAATAAGTATTCTACAAAATTTGAAATATTTGAGGCTGCAAAAAAAGCAGGGGTAGATATGGGCATATTATGTGCTTTAATTCAAGCTGGCTCTTTTGAAGGATTTAATCAATCTAGAACTAGAGTTGTATACGAAGCTCAAGTTTGGAATACCCTCACTTCTAGAGAAAAAGTTTTGGTTCATAAATTTGGTAAAAAATTTGATTATGATTTAATTAAAATAATTAAATATCTTTATACTCACAAAAATCCTGATGGAAAACTTTATATTTTAGAGAAACGCCAAGGTACAATAAAGAAAAAAGTTTCTAAATATAATGATATTTATAAGCAAAATAATAAATCTGAAGATTTTGCTAATTGGTATTACGAGAATAAGTTACTTGGATATACCTATGGAATTAGATTAATAGATATTTGGTCTAATTA
>MDTA01194265.1_pt1 | contig 21417 bp, 9 predicted proteins | sample 811151 | NCBI WGS metagenome assembly MDTA01 (sample SAMN05326648, study PRJNA326480) | marine metagenome | isolation source: seawater | place: Indian Ocean: South | collected 2010 | reverse complement strand
TGCCAAATGCAATAACTGTTTTTCTAATTATTTCGTGATAAAAGTAATTTCCTAACATTAGAATGTACCAAATGGATTAGATTCTGTGAAATCTAAAATAGAATCTGCCTCTGACTCAAATATGTCACCTTCATTATATTTATCGGTGCTATCATCCTCATCATATACAGAGAGACTGTATAAAGCACCAGATGATAAACCTTTAATATCTTCACCTGCAAAGAATCCAGAGATAGTTCCTCCTATTGCAACATTAGAAACAGATAATACACCTGTATCTTGGTCCCAATTTTTAACTCTTGCTTGTGTTCCAGAACGCATACCCTGAATAACCTCATTAAATTCAAATGTACCTATACCACTAATAGTTTCAGGATCTGCAACTGTTACTGTTGGTTGTAGTGTAAATCCTCTACCAGCATTTTGAATAAAGATTGATTTAACTTCATTAAAACCAGATGAATCATCAATTCCTATAGATGCAATACCCACTGCCTTATCTGATGCTGTTCCACCTGCAGGATTTGATACTGTTACAATTGGCACAGTTCCAAATCCAACACCACCATCATCCACTACAAACCTTACAAGACCTTGTGCTCCTGATGTATCAACAGAGCAAGTTGCAGCTACGCCCGTGCCACCTCCACCAGAAAATGTAATGACAGGTGTAGACAAATACCCAAATCCAGCATTTGTTATTAATATTTTTTCAACTGATCTGACTCCTGCTCTTTCAGTAGTGAAAGCAACTGCTGTTGCATTTGCCAAAGGATTACCATTTGGTGATGTACTAATCGAAACGATTGGTGCACTTGTAAACCCTGAACCATCATTATTTAAAAATATTTCACGTACATATCCAGTATTAATAATGGGAGTTACTGCTGCAGTACGACCAACACCAACTAATTTAAGGGTAGAGATATATCCTTCTTCCTGAACCTGTGTATCGATAGCGTCAATCGAAGTATCAATAACTTCATCTTCATACTCGAATAGTTCACACTTAAGTTTATAGACATAGTTTTTACCTAGTTGGTAGAATGGTTCTTCATGCTCAACAAATTTTACTTCAAATAATCTTTGTCCTAATGGAAAAAATACTAAATCTCCCTCTCTTGGTCTTGATGCTAAATCTATATTATCAGCTGCACTCATAAAAGGTGATATAAAATCCTCAAATCTTTCTTTTGATATTGTTAATTCTACCTCATCTCTAAGACTCATACCAAATTTTGTTAGTACATCACCAGCACCAGAATAACCATCATAAGAATTTACATATGCCTCTATTACAAAATTATCATCAAACTTAGATGCTTGTACTTCTTCAATGATTGATTTTTTATTTACAAACTTACGAGGAATATATGTGATATCTAAACCATAAATTTTTAGTTGCTCATTTATCAGGTCTTGAACTAGTCTTTGCTCTGATTGTGAACCTTGTAGAAAGTAGGAATTTTTTGCCATTATATATTACCCAATAAAATCAAGAGGTGGAGTTTCGTATTCTGTTGCCATTCTTTGTTTAATTGAATCTAAATCTCGAATTGCATCATCGTATATTTCTCTTCCATTTAATTCAATACCACCTGGTAATTTAGTTCCTCTAAATTTAATTAAATTTTGCCCCCACTGTCTCTTTATTAATGCTGTCAAATATAATTTTACAAAAGGATCATTATAAACTTGAGTGAATTCGTCAGGGTCTAAGGCACGAAAACAATCAATTACAATAAAGTCATCAACTTGTTGTGCTCCCCAGTCAATATCTAAGTATAATCTATCTTGTCTTTGATTAAATCTTATTTGTTTTTCTGTTGTCAATAAATGATCAATATCTTCAAGATAAGTTTTTGTCATTGCATATTGCAATAAATTAACTGAATTGAAAAAATATAGATCGTTCAAAAATAATTGATATTTAATACTAAACATTCCACCTGATATGGAACTAGAATCAAATTTAAAAATTTTATTAATTCCAATTACATGATCTGGAACTGCTAAAAAATTAGATGCTTCATAAAAATTACTTGTGACTGTACCATACCCACTTACGTTTTGTGTTCCTGTAGTAGTAACAATTCCGACTCCGTCTGTACCAGTTCCTTTACCCCTATCAATATCATCTTGAGTAATTTTATACTTAAGATACATTCTTTCAATACCATCATAATGTCTTTGATTGAAATATTGAATAGTATCATCAACCAAATCATCAACTTGGTCATCATCAACATTAATCTCCAATACTGGTGCACCCAGTTTACGGAGACAATATTCAATTAATCCTTGTCTAGTTGATGGTTTAGCCATTATTCACCTTTAAGATTTGCTATTTGCTCTAGAAGTTCGTTTTTCTCCTTTTCAAAATCATTTTTTAAAGTTTGTAATTTTGCTTCTAATAAAATGTTTTGATTTAATGCTGTCGATAATCTTGAATTATATAAATTGACGAGTACATTAACGTCCACTTCACTGTTTTGTTGCATCTAAAAAGTTCCTCCGTCCAGGGTTGAAGTCCAATGTGGTTTATTTGTATATACCACTGTAACAGTATTTGGTACAGATGACAAGTTTTGTATTGCACCACTGTTTCCTTCCTTACGTAAATTATTAGAAGTATTAAATGTTCCTTCAACACCAATTAAATCTACAGAAGCAGAACCAGTAATACCAGTTTCTACGACACCAAATGCACCTGTACTATCTTGTTTAATTATATCACCTGCAGATGCTGTAATAGCAGAATTAAGTGCAAGTGTATTTTTTGTTATTGCAGTCAATACTTGCTTTGAAGTGATAACTGGTGATTGTGGATTATTAGTGGATCTCTGTAAACCTGCAGCATCAAACCATGCTACACCACCTGTATTATAGTCTCCTGATTGATAGTAAATACCTTTAACATCTAAGAAACCCTTTGTACCACTTACAACACTGTTAGATATAGTTGCATCAGGTACATATGTCCATCTACGACTATTATCAGCATGTGTTCCGTGTGTTGTAGGTGTTACTACACTATCAGCAATAGAACTATCATCAAATCCAAAGAAACCCTCTTTTGAATTTGCAGTTCCAACACCAACATTATATGTAAAACTTAATCCACGGTCAGTATTAGTATCAATTGCGTGAGTAACTGTAAGTTGTTGACCCGTAGCAATGCCAGCAATCGTTAGTCCTTGGAAAGTAAGTGTTTTAGTTCCAGAATTAACATTAGTAACTGTAGTAATTCCACTTAAAGAAAGACTAGGATGCTGTAGTGTATCATTAACATTAATACCAATAATTGAATCGACTACAACCGTAGACTCATTCACATTTACAGTTGACATCACAGTTCGTGAACTAGTCGCATCACCAACTGATAAGATAGGATCGTTTACAGTTGCTTGCGTTGAGTTAACTGTTGTAGTTGTACCATCAACTTGTAAGTTACCTTTAATAATAACATCACCCTCATTACTCAATCCATCTGGAAACGGATCGATGAATAATTTAGTAGTGCTTCCTAAAGTTTGAATACTATTACTACTGATTTGAACTTCTCCAAGAGTAGCATTACTTCCAGAAACAATTAATTGACCACCTACAATTACTTTGTTTGTATCAAATTTTACATCTGCTCCAGAAAATTTTAATTGATCCTCCCCATTCTCATCATATTCAATCGTTGAATCAGGAGCAGCTGTCCCATTTACACCACCACCAAATCCAAGTTTGGTATCGTCAGGTATCATTATTTCACCTGAACCATCTGGATTAAATATAATATCTCCATCAGTGTCTGTAGATGATAGAGTATTTCCATCGAGTGATAAATTATCTACATTCCATACATCTATTTTTCGATTATTATCTAAGATTGCGACTATTCCACCATCGCTATTTCTTGAATTAGTTACACCTGCAAGACTACCTGGTGAGTGTTCCATCATCGAGGTATAATAATGACCCGCTACTGGATGAACATTCGTACCATCATCTCCTAAGAATATCCTATCCTTATACTGATTTGTGCCACCAAACTGACCAACACCAGTAACATATGCCATTTCACCCCAGTTCAAACTAGCAGGTTTGGCTGTTCCCGATGATCGTTTGATTCTAATTATGCTTGCCATTTCAGAAATTTCCTCCGTTGATGTCTAAATTCTGTGCTGCACCTGGCGTTAATTCTAAAGTCGCATCAAATTTTTTGGTTGCCCCATTAAAAACAAGAACCATCCCATTTTGAAGGGTTCCTGCTATATTCACATCACTTAATTCTGCTAATGATAGGGTTTGAGCACCTGCGAGTGAAGAAATCACTTTTGTGGCACCTTGTTGTCCTACTCTGACTTTTATATCTGCCATCTAGAAAAATATATTCAGATCTAAAAAGTATTTATATTTACTATGACGTTATCTTTGAAGCAAGATCATTTAGTAAAGATTTGAGTTCTTCAAGTTCATTCTTCATTGCATCAAACTCTTCTCTTTTAATAGCATTTCTTTTTTTATCTTTAAGATAACTTTGATATGCATTGTTATCATTATTTAAAATTGCACCCGTGTCTTCATCACGGAAAAGGTTCTTGTGACCTTCAACTGGAATCATTTTACTCATTTATTAAAATAGTTGGGGTCGTAATTACCTGAAACTATTCCTTGACTTTTTAGATTCTCCCATTCTCTTCTATTCGCCAAATCAGATCTTTTATTTTCAACTTTTCTAGTCTTTTTTTCATTCCTTTTTTGTTTTGACGTTTTTTTGAAATCTTCTATTTCCTGTGTTCGTTTATCAATTTCTTGGTTTTTTAATTTTTTATCTTTTAAATTTTGTAGGTATCTTTTCTTAAATTTACTTAAAAGTTTCTGTAAACGTGTTTTTCTTGCACTAGGTACTAAATCACCTGGTCCTTCTTTTGCTATTTTATCATCTCTTTGGTTTATAATATCTTGTTGACCTTTAATTTTTCTATTCTTTTTTTCTTGTTTACTTAAATCAGTTGATGGAGGTAATCCAAGATATTGTCTTTTAGTTCGTGATTTTGATGCATCAAAACCTCCAGTATCTGCAAAAGGTCCTGATTTTTTCGTAGCTTGGTATAAAGTTCCAGCAGCACCAATTCCTGCCACCAATGTAGGAATTAGTCTACTACTAGCTCTAATTGCAGCAACATTTTCTTGAAATTGATTAAATGTTTTCATTATGCGAGTGCGATTGCTCTAAAGTCTTTTAGACGAACAGGAACTGATTCATTAGTTGAAGTCATTACAATCTTGATTTTAAATCCATTAAATTCTTCTAAATCATCAACTGTAAACTGGTACTCTGAGAATTCATCAAACCCATTAGGTGCTACGAATGCATCTGCTCTACCATCATTCAAACTTGTATCAACTATTTGATTTCCAAATCCATCACCAGATGTATCCTTCATATTTTTGTAACCTGGAAATGGTCTGTATGATTGAGATATTTCACTGGAATCAAAACTCAGTAATTGATAGAATACTCTAAAGTCAGCTTCTGGTTCTACACTTGCAGCAACTAAAACTTTTAACGAAGTTGCTGGATTTTTCAATGTTACTAGTTTTGATACAAAGATTGAACCATGTGGATCACCAGTTAATGCCTTAACTCTTTCATCCGTTGCATAATTATCTTCACCAATTGGATTGTTAATTTTATTTCTACCTAAAATAAAGATTGAATTTTTTACATCCAACATAGGTGATAAATTGGAATCAGTTGTTGACATATTAACATTTAATGTCAATGATTTATTTTTAGGTAAAGATGCCAGTCTATCAGTTTCATTTCTCTCAGATGCTACAAGTCTTGGAGTTGGGAAAAATGTTGTTTCATTTAAAGTCGTAGGTGAGAATCCTTGATCTATGAAGGAAACTTCATTTCCTCCTGCACTAGTTCCACTCACAGTTCTTATACTGCTTCTAACTCTAGTTGATTTACCAGGTGTTATAACATTAAATTGTGGTGATATTGAACTAAATTGATGATTTTGAGATATTTGAATATTTTTTCCACCGAATGCCTTATCATTTGTAAAGCATATCTGTGTTTCATCTGCTCTAGCAGTATCTAAGTTTGCCACATCAACTTTTAAGAAATAATTATCAATATTCATAGCATCAGATAGTAAAGGAACTGATACAGATGTAGTTGCATCAAATGTAGTGTTAATTCCTACAAGTGATATACCACCTGCTTCATAAGTTTGAATATCTGCTCCAATTTCATGAGAAACTTGTGTTGTATTAAATTGACCTCTTACAATATTTAATAATCCAGTTCCAACAGTATAAGTTACAATCTCAGACCCGATGAGTGCTTGACCAGTTGTTGTTGTTATACCATTGAAACTAGTAAATGGTGTAGTGTCAGTAACATTAACTGTAGTATCAGTAGGTGATAAAGAAGAGGTTGTTTTTATTTTTGTGGTGTCAGGTTTAACATTTTTAATTTCAATTTTATTATTAAGAGCATGATGTGCATGATTATATTGTGTAATTTCAATTACATCACCAGTGTTTAGTTCACCAACTACATTTGATGATACTACATTAGAATTTGATAATAAGGATTTAGGTAAACCATTATTCGTATATTTGACCAATTTGCGACTAGCAACAAATTGTGCACCTTGAACGTCAGTTAAGAATATAGAATCAAATGTTGAATTAATAGCTGATACCGTACACTTAAATCCAGCACCACTGGGAATATTGGTAGCAGCAGCGTTATCAATTGTCAACACATCTCCAACCTGATATCCAGTCCCAAGAGTTGTGATATTATCAATAGTATTCACTGCTCCTGCAACACCTGCAACCGTGCCAAATGTTATAGTAGCGACTGCACCTGAACCATTTCCTGTTAAAGATTTAAGTGGAAGACCAGTTTTTTGACCAGTAGGATAACCTGAACCTCGTGAAACGATTGATACTGAAGATGTATTATTAATAGATGAACCCTGACCTTCAATGATTCCTGTAATTGAACTGTCATCATTTGAATTTACACCGCCAATTATATTTCCTGTATTGTCAGCCAGTGTGATTTTATCACCAATCCCCAAATTAGCATTTGTACAATCAGTACCTGAAATATCAACTTTTAGTTTTCTTGGTATTGAACGAATCGCATTATCTGGTAATTTTTGTGTATTTAAATTACCAGGTTTGATTGGTGTATTATAGAAAGTCGCAGTACCAGAACTAACAAACGACGCTTTACGAAGTTTGAAGGTCAAATCCTCATATTGACTTGGTGTCCAAATTGTACCATTCTGAGATTTGAATAAACTTCCTCCAATATACTGTTTAGATACAGTAACATCCTCAACATCAGGTAAAATTGTTGACTTAACAGTTTTTTCACCCATACGAGCTACCCACATTTCATATAAATCTGATGCAGGTGATAATATTACAATAGCATATTCACGTTTTGGTTCTAAGAATACTGGAGATGAAAAACGAATTGTAGTAGGTACTGAAGCATCATCAGATACGTTGATTTGATTTGGATTTAAAGCTATTTGTGTATAATCTTGAACTAGAAATCTTGTTGGTGTTCCTAATTCAACATGTCTAAGTTCAACGAAAACTTTAGCATTAGGATCCTTAGATGCGAAGTATAAATCGAATGATGTTAAGAACGCTCCAGTCTCATCCACAGTAAATGATTGAGCTAATGGATCTCTATCAGGTGCTTCAAAAAACTCTGTATCTGTAGATGTATTTACATTTACACTCACAGTCGTTTCATTAGGTCTTTGTGCGGGTGCTGGTGGGTTTCTAAGACCGACTGTATCGGTTGTTTGTGTGATTATTGTACCTGTGCCTGTAAACACTCCTGAAGCGTCACTGGCAAGTGCTGTTGCACCAGGTAATGGTATTGTTCCTTCAGCAGCAGCAGTCACTCTAAATGTTTTTGTTCCTGACCTAAATGTGACAGGAGGTTTAGGAACTGCATTTGCATTACGGAAGAACCAAGTACCTATGATATCACCCCAATTATCTGAAATAAGTTTAATATTTGTAATTTTTGCTACTGCTCCACTTGTTTCACCAATTACCAATGCACCTTTTACAGCGTATCCAAAATACTCTTCATCATTTGCTAATGAAGTTACATCAACGTTTAATATTTTTGATGTTGCAGAGTATGTGCTTGATGGTGCTGGTCTTGTTCCATCGTATGGATCTACACTATAATCCTCTACTAAAACAGATGGTGCACCTAACCCCGCACCCACATCTGGTCTTGTATTATCACCAAATTTATGATTTGGTCTTTGTAATCTAACGTAAGCAATTTGAGGGTCATCACCCAAACTAACTAATTCAATTCTTGCATTTTCAAAAATAGTAAATGCTCCAGAAACCATCTCAATTTCAATAAGTTTTGGTAAAATATCTGGAGATGCACTGTCAAGGTAGTGATAATGTTGTGTTAAAGGTTTTAGACCACTCGCTGCAAAGTATACGTTTCGTGATCTCATGAATGGATCTGCTACACCGTCTACTTTTACACTCTCAACAAAATCAAATTCCTTTGAAGGACCTTCAAGTGTATTTGTAAAACTTCTTTCAACTCTTTGAGTGGTTGTTACAGTTGTAGTAGTTACTCTTTGTGCACTTTCATCAGGAAATTCAGTGAAAACAGAGTTTCTATCAGTGTTAGTGGTAGTGTTATTTGAAACAATATTTGAAGTCTCAACCCACCTTGCACCAGTTGATTCAGTTCTAAAATTATCGACATATATTGTTCTTGCCCAATTATCTGATGGTGGATCTAATATTATTGCTCCTGCGTGTGTAATAACATTAAATGGGTTAACATTTTCAACTCTAGTTGCTTGTGGTTGATCTAACCAATCAACTTCAGTATAATCAAGAGTTATGATATCACCAGTTTTTTTACAATTTGGGTCGAGAAGTTGTAAATTAGAATTTAAATCTGCAGATGCTGGATCAATATTAGGATTTAAAGCAAGTTCTGCTTTGATTGACCAAAAATCTATTGCACTAATTAATTCTCTATTAACAACATCTACCTCACATCTGGAACCACTCTCAGGACGGAAATCAATAAAACTTCTATCTTTAAAATTATTAACTACGAAACCTGTTTTAAATCGATTCAAACCATCCGCATCTTTTACTTCTAAAGATTTAGTATCCAACTCAAGAGCACTTAGAGAAGTCATTACCTCTAAATTTTCTATTCTTTTCTCTAGAGCACCAATATCTCTCATCGTAAATCTACGATTATCAAATAATCTGATATTAGGTTCATTGATTGTATCATATAAGTAAGGAGGTAATGTAATTTGTGCAATTTCCATTGAATTACCAACCTCTGTAGGAGGAACAGGTATTTCAGATGATTCACCTCTTACTAATTTTACTTGTTCAAATTCATTTATAACTAACTTATCAATTCGAGGTAGATAGAAACCATACCCCATAATTGAACTTTCGTTTGGAGTAATGACGAATTTATTTGATTCTTCAAATTGACGATTATTGAAAGCAAATGGTGAACCACTGGTAGATGGATTAAATTCAACAACTCTTGGTCTTAAATCTAAAACATCAGTTGCTCTTGAATTAGAAATTAATGGAATATCACTTGAATATCTATCTGCTGTATATGAGTTTACAGAAAATACATCACCCTTATTTCCTACTGGCACCACATACTGATCAAATATCACGAGTAATCTCTTTGAGGGTGCAGATGATTTTTCTTTCCTTACAATACGTGAATAGTCTGATATTTGCCTAGTATGACCTTTATTAAGCACATAGTTATCTGTTCTATCAATATAATTTCCATTCACAATTTCTTGCACATTTGATTTTATTGAAGACTCCCTAAATGTTACACTTTCTCCTAAAGTAAATCTATTAGCATTTAAATAAACAAAACTTACTACTGTTGATGTTCTTTCTACAATTTGTCCAACTGCCCTACTATCCTCTCCAACTATTTTTTCACCAATCACTGATGCAGTGTCCAAACTTAATCCTGATACAAATTTTAATTTGTCATAGACTGGTTTATTTTGATTTTTAGATTCATAGATACCAATTACTTTACATACATCTGGAACATTTAAACAAATTTCTTTGTCTTCAACTCTCACACCATATGAATCGCTTTGTATTAAACTGCCATTTGTAGATATACCAGAAGTTCTTGTAATCTCTACTTGCTTACTTCTAACATAATTTTTAGATTTGCTAGTAAGTCCAATTTTTTTGAGAGTTACATTTACTGTGCAAGGAAGGTCGAATTCCAATCCTGTAAATGTAATATCATTACCATCATTTGTAATACTTACCTTATCCGATGATAAAGGTTCAACCAGACCATTATTATATGTAATTGTATATTTTTCGGCATCAAATGGTTCAAAAAATGCACTTGTAATTCCTGAATTTGCATCTAAAGCTTCCTTAGTGTTTAGTGTTAGTGAGTTATTACTTGAAGATTCACCTGTTACTTGAGAGGTGATAATTAAATTTGAATTAGCGGTATTAAGATTAGATACATTTTGTCTAGGTAATCTTGTGTATAAACCTGCGTCACTGATATTTGAAATTAATGGAATTCTTACTCTAAAAGCACCTGAAGTTGTACCACTAGATATGACATCACCCTCACACACATCTGTTACATCAGCAACTTGTTTTAATGTAAGTGTCTTTCCGTCAGCACTTATCGCTGTTACACGATTGTAAACAGGATCTGAGAATGCAGTTGAATTATATGATATAACTGAATTTACTGTAAGACCTACTTTACCTGCAAAATTACGACCTGCAACAGTAGCAGTATTAGTGTCACCACCTGTAGCAGTAACTGATAATTGATCTGATGGTGAAAAACCAGGCAATACACGATCATAAAGAACTGTATCTGCAAAGAAATCAGATACTAAACCAGTTCCACTTCCTGTTGGGTTAATTGTGCTAACATCTTGAAACACAGATTTGATATCAAACACACTATAAGGAGTAACCGTTATAATAGAAGATTTAACATCAGTAGTTTTTTCATTATAAATTAATTGTTCTCCAACGATAAACTGACCACTAGTCATGGATACTTGTAGGTGATTAGCAATTGTTCCTGAGCTCTCCCCCAAATAACCAATCGCACCACTGGAAAGTCCTCTTACTCTAGTGCCTTGTGGTTGTGATGCTATTAAATTTGTAATTTCTAGTTTTGTATATGTTTGAATATCATATAGATGTAAATCAAATTGAGTTGAAGCATTTTTATATGATGAATCTGTAACTCCAAAGGAATATACTCTCGCTTGTCCAATTTTCTCATAGGTACCAGATGGTGTTGAACCATCTCTTCTTTGATTATAAAGATCAATAATATTAGTATTATTTCCACCCAATTGAATAAATGGCATTCCAAAAACATTATTCACTCGAAGCAAACTACCCATTCTAAATGGAACTGATGCAGAATCTATATTTTTGACATCTCTTGGTTTATCAATATCCAATACAGTTGTGCCTGGTAAATAAACATCAAATCCCCTTACATATGCCTTACCTGGAGAAAGTTTGACGCACATTGTATCATCATTAGGAGTATTTCCTTCATCAGTTAATTGATTTTCTGTATATAAACCATTTGAATCAACTTCATTATTTAATGAATTTTGTAAATTTACACGGAAAGGTTCTACAGCATAATTACCTGACTCATCAAAAGTTCTTTTTGCAAAATATTTTTTTATCTCTGAATATACTGAAGAATTTTGTAATTTTTTAGTCTCACCTGTTCTAACTCTAAACAATTCTACAAAACTTGTATCATTAAAATCTTGTAGAGATTTTTTCGCTAGTTTTACTGATATTTTAAATCTATCAGCTCCTGGTGCTGCAAAATTAGTAAACCCTTTTGCATTATCAAATAATGAAGAATCATCATTAGCATTAACAACCTCTTCAATGATATCTAAACCAACTCTATAAGATGGTTTATTGTCATATGGATCTAAAATTATTAATGATGTAGAGACATCTACAAATACTCCACGGATAAAATATACCCCTTCACTAATTCCAAAAGCAGAACCCGTAGCAGATGCATTTTCTGTTGCAAGTGTTAATATAGTCTCACCTACATTTAAAGTGGTATTACCATATGTAACTGGTTCCTCTAATATTAAAACTTCACCATCTGGGAATGCTACACTTTGACTATCTGTACCTGATTCATTATATTTGACAAAAATAGTTGGTTCAGTTACATTTTCAGTTGGTGGTAAAATATAATTCTTAATAGTTGCTACAATACCAGAATTTTGTCCTCTAACTCTTGTTCCTTTTGAATTATTATTTGATATTACATTGTCCAAATAAATTGAAACATCAATACCTAAATGATTTGGATTTATTTTACAGGAAAAATAAGATGTATCATACTCAATGCCACCTGGTATGACCATCGAACCTTCTTTGAAAATATGTTTTCCAAATGATTCAACTTGATTTTGTAATATTGATTGCAATCCAGTTAATTCTCTTGCCTGAACTGGACTTCCAGGTTTGAAAAGAACTTTATAAAAGTTTTTGGCCTTATCAAAGTCATCATAATAAGGACTTATATTTAGATTTGTCTTTTGTGGCATTTTAGAACTCTAGTACGATTTTGATGTCCTCTTTTTGTCGGGTACTTCTCACGATTTCTGGTCTATTATCTAAGTAAATAACTTCTCCCGACTTTTTATTTATCTCTGATGCAGATAACCCTGCTTGGAACCTAGTTCCCAAATTAATTAATTTATTACCTGTTGGATTAGTGGTAATACCAGAAAATGATGTATCAATTTCACCAGAAAAATTAGAAATTTCTCCAGTTATTACATTTGATGAACTTTCAAAAAGATTAATTTTACCATCTGCTGATATGCCAGGATAATCAGTGTGATCCTGAAATGTATTATTATAATAAAGCGACCTGTCTCTAAAATATTTTAAAACTTTAGTTTCTTCATCAAAAGAAGAGACATAGGCTTTAGCAAGTTGACCATTTGCTAAAGTTTGTATCATTTTTTCACCAATTAGAGGTGCTCCTACAATAGTATCTTTTAACTTTACTGCTTTTAATGATGAGTAAGTGCTATCAGTGTATACTACATCAGTAGTTGGTTTAGTAGGATTTTTTACAATACCCACTTGTGCAAATTTTGTATCCGTTGGAAAATCTTTAGTAGAATCATCAAATCTTGCATAAATTATGACTTTATCCGTTCCCAACTCCGTATAAAGGTCGTTACCATGACCCTTACCAGGTGGTATGATTGGAATTAATTTTGCAGGGTTTGTAATACCACCAGCAGGTTGCAAAGTACCTAAATCAACCATTGCATACGAATATCCTTTACCACCAGAACTAACAGTTACATCAGTTATATTACCACCAATGACATCTACTCTTGCTTTTGCTCCTTCACCATCTCCTATAATTGGAACTTCGTGAGATATTTTATTTGTATATCCAACACCACCATTTTCAATATAAACATGTTTAATTTGATTCAAATTAATATCTGAGTTACCATTTTCCCTTACTGTTCTTATTTGTGCATCTGTTGATGTTGACCAGTTATTTGGAACTGTTATAAACTCTGTAGAGTCAAACTTAATTATATCACTTGGAGAAACCGTGAACAAATATTTCCATTTATATCCATCACCACTATTACCCGCTTTTGAAGGTTCTAAATCTGTGAATGTAGGTTCATCTTGAGATATATTCCCTAAAGGATTAGTTCCAGAAGATCCATTATCAATACAAACATAAACTTTAAATTCCGAGTTAAGTACGTAATAATTTGCATCATATAATCTATTTGATTTTGTTATAGGAGACTTATTATTTGCACTATAATCATCTCTGTAAATTTCATATCTATTGCCCGAAACCCAATCTACTCTTCTAATAAGTCTTCTAATATTTGCTGAAGATATTTTTTTACCAAACATCATTGTATCACTACTATGTTTTCGATAAGCAAAACTATCTACAGGAGATGGGGTATCAATATTCCACCCATCAGATCTACCAAACCCAACTACAGCACCATCACCTCTGGGATTTGATAAACCTACGAACACATAATATGAGTTATTAGTATCTTCTACTGACGCTACAAAATTATTTGCATTTAATATTCTAAATTGATCAGTAATAATTGCCGACATCGTATCTATACTTTTCTTTCTATTTATAGGGGTTATAGCATCAAGCTAATATTGCTCTTATTGAACCACTATTTCTATGACCTCTTTCACCTATACCATCATAACTCTTACGTTGTATTGTTGGGAATGTAGATAGTCCACTATCTACCACCAATCCAGTTACACCAATAGATATAGGATTACTTGAACGTAAGACATCGACACCATATAATCTACCCCAATTTAATGTTCCAAGTGATGTAGTCATACCTATCTGTGTACCATCAAAGAATCCTTGAGTGCTAATACCACTGATTAAACCAGCACTATTTGAATGAACATTACAGGTTACACTTCCCCTAGCACCATTTGGTGTTCCAACAGAATTTACAATGTAAACATTATCAACAAAGGTAGTTCCAATACCAACAATATTCGCATTACCAGGATTAACAGATGTACAACCATTTCCAACTTTTGTATCTTTAACTAATATTGGATAACCAACTCTTAAATCAACTGCTTGTGCTGATGCGGTATCGTATGAACCATCTAAGTTTCTATTAACAGCATAGAAATCAAATTTTAATGCAGGTAATCCTCCTGATCTAGTAACTTGCGTAATACCAGTAATAATTCCAGTAAATCCTTGGAATTTAGATATTTTGGTAATTTTTTCTGTTTTGAATGGTGGTAATGGAAGTATTGCTTCAGGTACATGTGTGAATCCAGAACCTGCATCTGTAACATTTGTGCTTACAAGTGAACCTCCACTAAAGGTTGCTGTTGCAGTTGCTGTAGATGCAGAACCAACAGTTGTGCCAGCACCTATGGGTTCAGTTACACTTATATTGATTATACCGTCTTCATACCCAGATCCAACGTTTGTGGTTACAAATCCAACTAAAGATCCAGATGATATTATTGCAGTTAAAGCAGCACCAACACCCACGTTACCTGATGTTATTAAAGCATCCACTTCATCAGCATCAAGTCCATATCTTATTTCCTCATAGAAAAAGGATCTTGCATCATCAACAAAGATTCCATCCTGTAATCCTGCACCTTGACCAGATGTTACTGATAAATCACCAATAATTTTAGGTGTAGGATAAATTTGAGGTTCTAATATCGATCTTGACTTAGATATTAATTGACCGTTCATTGTTAAGTCAACTTTTTGCTTTTTCCATTTAATTGGTTTTGGATTTATTTCGTCAATACCTAAACCAGAGTAAATATCAGTATCAAGAATATCTGTATTTAAAATTTCTTTAATAATTCTATCTGTTGTTTGTGATGTTGTAATACCTAATAATCCTTGATTTTCTAAAACTCTTAAATCATCACCAACCTTTAATGATTCAGGTACATTTTGTATCACAACGTCTGTGCCATCTATTCCTTTATAGAAGAATATATCAACTTTATCATTATCATTTAAACCTGAACCTGATTCACCACTAGGTGGTTCAGTAAATGTAAATGTAGTTCCTCCTTCAAATTGATATGCTTCACCAGGTTTTTGTAGAACACCATTTACAAAGATGAGTAGAACAGCATCTAAATTGATTAATAATGAACGTGGATCAGTTAAATCTTTCTCGAAACTTAATAATTCACCATTGAAAAATAATGGGAATCTTGTTCTAACACCGTCTTGTAAAATTTTAATACTATCAATCGCATCAATTTCTCCAAATTGCCAAGCAGAGAATTTATCATTGAATATTTCTAACACTTCTAATTCAAATTCTTGTAATGGACTAGTGAGATGGGCAGCAGTCACTAAACCAACTGGTTTGAATTTATCTCCTTTCTTGAATGAGAATCCAGGTCTTGCTATATCAAAGTCTTTGATTTGGAATAAAGTTGAACCAACGCCAGTAGATGTATTTGCAGCACTAACGCCAACATTTAACAATAGATTTGAACCAGTATCAGTTGTTGCACCAACACCTAATCTTGATATACCTTCAACTTCAAGATTTTCATATACAGGTTCAGGTATCATTAATTGTGGATTAACATAACCCGTACCACCTGAAACTATATCAAACGATAAAGTACCACCTACACCTACAGTTGCAGTTACAACAGCACCTGTGCCACCTCCTCCTCCAGCACCAACATTAAATGTTATTTCACTAGGAGAAGTCGATGCTATACTTACAAATGAACCAGCAAATGGATCTGAGTTGGGGAAACTAGTTTTAGATACAGCACGAGGATATGGATGATTGCCTAAGAATCCATCTTTAGAACACTTAAATACAATTCCACCAGTATCAATACCAACAGTATCACTTGTAGTAAATGTATGATTAGGTATGGTTAATGTAAGAAGTCCACTGAAAGATTCGTAAATTGCATCAGTTGCAGTAAACGCTTCACCATTGTAAACATTCTTTCTTATAGAACCTACACCTGAACTTACAAATTTATGTTCATATTCTATATCAGTAACTCCAATCGCCACAGTGCCACCACGATATCCAGAACCAAATGTTAAATCTTCAAAGAATTCTAATACATTACCACCACCCTGATAATTGTGTGGTATTGTGCTAGTACCTGCCTGTACTTCAAATGATCTTTCAGATACAATACCAACAACAAATAATGGTCTTTCATGGTCTTGGAATATAGTTGTTGTTACACCAACATATCCACCACCACCAATTGTTTGTACTGCAGTAGCAGTTGCTGAAACAAAAGTATGAGGATATACATCACCTGGTGCAGATGCACCAACGTTTACTCTAAATGTATTTGTAGTAACGTTGCTTACTGTTAAATATTGATTTGCAGCTGGATCAGTTGCTCTTGGATAACTATGATTCGTGGCGTTGCTATCCTTAGTGCAAGTGAATACAAATGAATCTGTTTCAAGAACAACAGCATCACCATTTACTAATCCATGATTATTAATAGTAATAACCAAATTACCATTTGAAGGAGTGTAATTTGCATTTGTAGGTTGTCCAACTACAGTTTTAGGGCATTTAAATTCTAATCCCTTAAGTTTGACTGTGTTAGGACTATTGAATCCAAAACCATGAACATCGTTGGTTGTGACAGTAATAATACCAGTAATATTATCATATACAGCAGTTTGAATACCTATATTAAATCCTGATGATGTTCCAATCCCTACAATATTATTCAGTACACCACTTGAATTTTTCTCAACTTTTACTTTAGCACCTACTAATGGGGCATATCCTAAACCTGGTGTTGAACCTAATGAAACAATTAATCCACCTCTAGGTATTTGATTTTGATTGATATCAGAATCTGCAACGATAAATTGTCCATTCTCAGATGTTATACCTGTAAATCTTATTGTAGAAATACCAGCAACTGTATCTGATAAAATTCTGTAATTGTTATCTGCACCTGCATTATTACTTGTAAATGGTGTTTGGAATACGCCATTTATGAATACTACACCATTTCCTAATTCAATTCCTGCTGATGTATTTGCTCCTCCTACTTTTAGTGTGTAAGCTGTTGTAAGACCTGTAAAATTATCAGATATGTCATCAAATAACATATTAGTAGTATAATCCTGCCTCAAGAATGTTCTACCACTAAAGTCTGCCTTTACAAATGGAAGTTCAGTAATAGTTCTTCTTGAACGTGTATTACCTTTAGGAGGAGAAATAAAGTGGACTGAACTATCAACAATATTAAATGAACCTCTATGAATATTAACAATATCACCATTAGTGTGTGATGTAGCAGCTATACCTAATGCACCTCTATCCACTCTAACAGTTGGTATGGTTGAAATACCAAGTGATATATTCAATTGATCATCTATTTCTCCACTTCCATCCGATGTGCTAGAGAATCCAACCTCAATTATCTTCATAAATTCATCATTTATTTTTAGAACATCAAATGTTGATATAGAACCAATACCACTTAATGAGAATTGAGTTGTTGCAGCACCAATAGAAACATCTAATGTGTGAGATAAAGATGTAAATGTAATTGGTTGTTGTACAATTCCATCTAATCCAATAACAGTTTTTGTTAATTTATTTGTGAAATCGAGTTTATGAGCATTTCCTTCACCAACTCCAGTAATTGTAATTGCAACACCTGAAGTTATATCTTCTTTTGTTGGGAACAATTGGAATTGGTTTTCATTGATTACCTTAACAAAAACATTTGATGGTAATATATCAGTTGTAATACCAGCACTATTCACAGTTGATCCAATAGAAACTGGAGTCGCTCCAACTCCTATAAATGTTGATTTTGGTGTATATGTGATTTCCTCACTTGTATTATAGAAATGATTTGGAATTGTAAATATACCAGTAGATTTTTCTAAACCTACACCATCTGGATCAAATGTTTTTGAATATATTGGTGTTCCTTCAAATTTTAAATCAAATTTAGTTTTATTTGCTCTCCTACCCTCTAAACCATCATATGTAGATAAGAACACATCTTGTTCAACAGCACCATACTTTAACGTACCAGGTAAATTATCAAAATCAGAACTTGTGTATAATATTTGATTATATGCTTGAACATTTACTTCGTCACTGTACTCTGCATCAGGCACAAATCTTATCGATACATTATCACCATTTGTCTCAGATATAAATGAACCAATACCTGTGGTAGAACCTAAAGATACAAATGGATACTGAACAACTAAAACATCAGTAGCATCTTTTAACGCTATCACTTGATGGATTGCTGATGTTTGACCTGATGATACTCTAACAATTGATTTTATAGAATTATCTATAGTTTTATCAATAGTAGCAAAGGTAATTGGTGTTCCTGTGCCTTGATTTATTGTTGATTCATATCTTGCACTTCTTTCAGCACCAATCGGTTGACCTGAAGTTAAGAATCTAAAAGTACCAATACCAACTGTTGTTGTTCCTAAACCAATAATATTTGATTGTGAATCTAAAATATTAACTCTATCATTTTCAATCTGCAATTTAACAATATCATTTTCTAATCTAGTGGTTAATACTCCAACAGTATTTGAGGTTGATCCAGATTGGTCATCAATAAAGATCTCTGAGGATGTTAAATTGACCCCATCAAAATCAATTGTTATTTCATTATAATTAATTTCTTTAGTAATTGAGTCTTGTACAAATACAGAAGCATGTAAACCATTAAATTCGTCTTTATTAAATTCTGCAATAGTAGTTGTATTTACGCCAGAAAAAGTTGAACTAATACCTGTGTTTGAACTTATTAATTTAATACTACCAATATTAGTTGTGGTAATACCAGAAATATTTGAATCTCTTGATATTTTAATTACTTTTATATCATGGTCTCGTGTAAATTTTTCTTCTGGATTAAATACTAAAGTTTTAGTATCATCTTGAATCTCAGTTGCAAAATCTCCCAATTTAAGATTACTATCAATACTATCTAATCCTACACCACAACTATCAGATGATTTTTCAAGTAATATAGCATCATTTTCTGTTGTAAGAATTACCAACTCAGTTAATTGAGTATCAAAAGTATCAGGATCAACAATTTGTATTAAATAATTTTCTACCTGTCCTGTTATTTCACTAATTAAAGTAGTATTTTCAGCGAATCCCACACTTGAAAAATTAGGACTTATATCATCATGTATTAACACTCTATTAGTCAAACATTTGTTGAAGTTTGTTAAATTTTTATTTTGTAATAATAAAGTTTTTGTTTTATTACCTAATCTATTAAAATCAAATACAAAATCAAAATTATTAATAGCATCAACTCTATTATCCTCACTTAACACATCAAGAATTAAAGTTGCTTTTGATTTACCAGTTGGTGAATCTGTAGGAAGTCCTACACGTACTTGACTCTCTAAGAATGTATCAGCAAAGTTTTTAAGTCCAGCTGGATGAACAATACTATTAACACTATTAGAAAATTTATCCCAAGCAATCGGACTTTTGACAGTGTATGATAAATTTTGATAATAATCATTATCTGGTACAACTTGTGTATCATCATTTAATCTACCAATATTGTCAAGCCAACCTATCTCTTGACGATTAGAAAATCCTATTTCAAATTTAGCACTTTTATCTGTTAAATCAACAATTTCTGCTGATACTCCTGATGCTTCTCCAATTATTCTATCCCCTTTCTTAACGATTTCAAATCCATCTAATTTAATAAAATCATCTCTTAACTCAACTACCTTTAATTCACTTTTTTCATTATTTAAAGTTAAGGGTTCATTTTCTTGGAATTTACCTCTTTCCTGAATAGGAACTAACTCAGGATATATTTTTCTATTAATTATATTTGCAAATCCAGATTGGAAAGTTTTTGCTATACCTGGATTAGTTGTTACTCCAGCTACACTAAATTCTAATTCTGCACTCGCAAAGTTAGAATATTTTGTAATTTTAAAAAATGTAAAATTATGATCTTGAGAGTTAAATCCTTCTCCTAAAACCTCTCCACCACTTGTACTACCCTGTTCTCCAGTACCTAATCCTACGAATCCTCCTTCTCCAACTCTCTGTATGCCTTCAACAAATATTTCATCACCCTCTTGGAATGGTTGTGGATCTGGGAATCCATTCATTGGTGTGGTAAGAAAACAAGTTACAAGACCTCCAGAACTAGTTTGTATTGAATTTATTCCAATACCATTTGAATTATTAACTGCAAAAATTTTATGTTGAGTAGAATCTAAACCTTGTATTGGTGCGATGATATTTACATCTGAGATTGTTTGACCTGGTACCAATGCATCAAGAGAAACAGTATCAACAATTTTATTACTGGATGGATTAAATAAAATTAAATTTGGAGGAGTTGTATAGTCTGTACCACCATTTAAAATATTAATTCCTGTAATCGTATCTAAATTATCAATATTTAATATTGATGGAATGAATACTTCAGGTTGTAGTGTTTTATCAGCAGAATACTCATAACCTACATCTAAAACTCTTACTCTTTTAATTTTACCAATTTCATTTGATTGAGCAACTATATTTGCATTTTGACCTTTGTTAGATATTATTTTTTTGAATACTGGTAATTTTTTATAATTAAATCCATTAGATAATATTTTTAAGTTTTTAATCGCACCAATGACATTTTTCGATTTTGTTGAATATTCTATTTTTTCACAATCATCTTCATTGTATTGTAAAAATTCAG
>MDTA01077671.1_pt1 | contig 21423 bp, 19 predicted proteins | sample 811151 | NCBI WGS metagenome assembly MDTA01 (sample SAMN05326648, study PRJNA326480) | marine metagenome | isolation source: seawater | place: Indian Ocean: South | collected 2010 | reverse complement strand
GGAGTTGCATTAGTATCCAAAGGTCGGGTGTCTGCAAAACCAGCAATCTGTATGCTGCCAGCCTCAAGGGTCGATGAGGTCAATAAATAATCGGCGATAGCAGCAGCGCGCGCAGCTGACAGGTCCCAGTTAGATTTGAACTTTTCACTAAATGCGACAGGAACATTATCGGTGTGACCCTCTACCTTCACCATTCCCGGATATTTTGACAGGGTATTACCTAATTTGATGAGGGTCGGAGAGAAGCTATCTCTCACGCCCGCAGACCCGGATACAAATCCTCCCTGGCTAGCGAGTCGAACTATGATTTTGTCACCCTCTTTTTCAACTTCAGCCAACCCTCTGGCTATCTCGTCCTGAAGGTCTGCACGCAATTGATCATACTTTGAAAGGCCTGACCCACCGTCTCTCACGCTATTAGAAGCGGTCGAGCGAGCCCCTTGAGCAGCTCCATCAGATTTGTCTGCGACATGAACTCCTACGGTAGAGGTTATTTTGTTGGATACATCGGCTATTTTCGCGACAGCATCAATCGTCGCCTGAGCAACTAAGCCACCTTTACCCTTCCCTTCAGACCCTTCAGCGCCTGCGCCGGAGGCATTCTCGACTAGTGTCACTTTAATCTCGCCATTTTCCACTTTGACATCAGCCATACCGGTATTTATCTCTGCCTCCAGCGCCTCCTGAACCTGTTGGAACTCTCTCTGAAGACTCTCGTTAAATTCTCCCTCTTCAGTTTTCTTTTCAATGAAGTCACCACGGACAAAGTCGGACAGCTGCTCTTTTTGGTCAATAACCGAGCGCTCGGCAACAGCTGGAGTAAAGTTTTCCACCATGACACTGCGCGCCATCGGTATCGTCACCTTTGGGACTATTTTCTCGATACCAAATGCTTGTTTGAGTGATCCAGCTACTTGCTTGAATTTCGGAACTTCGGTTTCTGCAAAGCTAAGCAACAAAACAAAGAAAGCCATTAACAAGGTCGCCATGTCCGCAAACGTTGCCATCCAAGCCGGGGCGCCCCCCTTGCAGGGCGGGCACTCCGTCTCAGGAGGATCTTCAGGGGACGATTTATTTTCTATGGCACCCTCATCAACCAGAGCGTCATCGCCGGCCCTGACCTCCAAGGACTCATCACCCTCAGACTCAGAATTATTTAGAGTATCGTCGACATCCTGATCTGAAGGTAAATCGTTTGTTGTGTCGTCATCAGCCACGTTAGATCACTCTCACTCATGCCGTGCTGAGTTTTTCCCGACTCTTTGGCGAGACAAACGATGCAAGCATGTCTGCAAGTACTCTAGGGTTACCCCCCTCTTGCATAAACAACACACCTTCTATGATCAACTCATTGTTTGCAGCTTCCAGCGATGACGCATTTTCAAGCTTTTGAGCAATTGGTAGACAAATGACATTAGCCAAAATCGCTCCGTACATAGTTGTAAGCAGCGCCACCGCCATTGCAGGTCCAATCGCTTTGGGATCTGACATATTCCCTAGCATAATTACCAAGCCAGCTAACGTACCAATCATTCCCATTGCGGGTGCGATCTCCCCCCAAGCGCTAAAAATATTGGCGCCCATTGAGTGGCGGAGTTTCATCATAGTGTTGTCACGGTTGAGGGAACTTTTGATGATCTCCCCATCAGTACCATCAACGAGCATGGCCACTGCCTTGGCGAGAAACGGATTGCTTATTTCTTGACCTTCCAAAGCAATCATGCCGTCCTTTCGCGCTATATTCGCAAGCTCTACAATTTGCGTGATTAGGTCCACGGGATCGTCGATCTTTCTGGAGAAAACTTTTCCCATCACACCGATTGCGCCCAAAAACTCTCCAAGAGAGCAGCGAGCCATCACCACCGCGATGGAGCCCGCAACAACAATGAGTGCAGAAGCGGTATCTATAAATGCAGGGGCGTTCTCTGCGATGGCCATAAAAATAAGACCAAATGCAGCCAGTAGCCCAACAATAGTTGCAATGTCCATCTATTTACCTCGTATTTATGCCGCTAGACGTGCGCGCTTAAACAGCCACCCAAATTAAGCATCATCGACAATCATTAGCAACTATCTAATGAGCGTTTGTCTTTGTGTGGTAATTGCTACATACAATACTATCGACCAATCTCCTAGTCACTTGAGATTGATTCCCGCTCTGAGGCTCTTAGGTATTGCGGGTCTCGTGCTTAATAATAAAAGGCTCATTCAAGTTATGCGGAAAAGCACCGAAAGATCATGCATAGTAGCACTTGAATTTTTCTGCAAAGAAAGAGTCCGGATAAGCTTAATGACAGACATTAGACCAGTGGTATTAGCAAGAATTACTCTCCTGCTTTCTGTTGCAACCCTAGCCCAAGGTTGTGCAGATCAGCGGAATCAACCCGATTGCGCTGACGTTTTTGAAAGCAGGCTGGAAAAGTCCAACTTTAAAATTTACAAAAATGGGCTCGCTCTACACGAGCCAACTGGCCTCACAGTAACGCAGTGCGCCGTCGGGCAACGCATGGTGAATTTTAAATGCCGCGGGGACGCACTTAAACTCACATGGGATGATGCCATGACCTATGCTGCGGAGATCCAGGAAAAGACGGGCGAGCCTTGGCGACTTCCTACCAAAGGCGAGATGCCAAAGTTACTGGAAAGACAATGCATCAATCCAGCGGTGAATCCGTTCGTCTTCCCGAATTTAGAGGTGGCGAACTTTTGGACTCAGTCTAAAGGGCTGCATCAAGATCAGTTCAGGTGTTCGGTTTACACATACCAGGGGAGAGTATTTTGCAGACAGGCCAGAACCATAGAGCAACCATTTTTATTAGTGAAGAACGCGTCGGAATAACTCTTGCAAGGACGTACCTATGAAACCTCTTCACCAAGGTCCCAAATACTAGTTACATTTTTAGACTTTGACGAAAGTGGGGACGATTAACCACTCACAGCAACAAGCAAGTACGTCGTTACGCGGCCTCGGAAAGAAGTAAACTTTGACAATTAATCAAAAATCTTGGTTATGCTATGGGGCCTAAAGCTTATTTGCTGACAATGCGAGTGTTGTTAGGCTCGAAAAGAAATGAGTGGGAAAGAGGTCTTCTATGGGGTTAATCGTAAAAACAACATACCGAGTTCGCGAGGGCAAGACTGCATCTTTCCTCGCGGATTTTTCTGTAATTGCAACGGCTACACGTGCGGCGCCAGCATGCGATTGGATCTACGTGGTCGAAGATGACGAGGCCGAAACAATTGAGGTCATGTCCTGTTGGCAATCTGAAGCAGGATTCGATGACCACTTAAGGTGGAGAATAGAAACAAGCAGGTGGAGAGATATAGAGACGAAGTATATCGATGGTGAACCCGATATAAAGCTACTCCCAGTAATGTTTCGATTCGATTAGCGATACTTTAGCTGGGTGATTCCTATGGCGAAACTGGAAATTAAAAAAGCCGTTGCGAAATCCCGAAGACCATAGCCAGCAATTCATGCTCGCGTTCAGGGAAACGCTCGTAACTGTGGTTTCAGAAAGTAAGTCGTGTCAAGTATTACACTTATAAAGCTTGTTGAGCAGTTTCCACAATGCCGGCCAACCCCGTTATTTGATTAGCCTGTATCGATGAGGTCCAGATGAACTGGCGTATTTTTTTTTACGTTTGAAGTCATTTTTCGACCAAGTAAAAACTTGAAAAACTTGGGGGGCACACCATATCCCGGCCTGACACTTCTTATGTCGTCCTCGGTAATTATGTCTCCCTCGCGAAGATCTGATACAAAATATATAGACCTTCGGAACTGGATATTTCCTTTTTCAGAACTCTTAAGTGAGTAATCTACCTCGCCCAGCGCATCAAATGCTACGCGAGAGTCGTCTACTAACGCCTTTAACTCACATTCTACAAGTGAGAAGGAGTCATCAGGGCCGCCCGCAGATCGATCAAGAGTTACATGTTTTTCGATAAAGCATGCTCCCAGAGCAATACTTGCTATGGCAGTTGTATTTGACAGTGTATGGTCCGACAACCCTATCGGGACGCCCAGTTTTTCTCGCATATCAGTTATCGTGGCGAGGTTGTAGTCTCCGGGCAGTGATGGATACGCACTAACACAATGCAACATCACTAGATCACCGCAGCCGGCACCCAGTGCTGCATCTCTGGCCTCCAACATTTCCTCAAGTGAAGCCAGCCCCGTAGAGATAATGAGTGGCTTTCCGGTTGAAGCACAGTATTCAATCAAAGGGAGATCGATAGCCTCAAAAGACGCTATTTTGTAGGCTGGACAATCTAAGCTTTCTAGAAGGTCAACGGCTTCAAAACTAAAAGGCGATGAGAAAACGGTTAGCTCTTTTTGCTTGGCGTATCTAAAAATTTCTTTGTGCCACTCCCATGGTAGGTGCGCACGATCATATAATTCATAGAGGCTCATGCCATCCCATAACCCTCCCGATATCATAAAGTCTGAAGCTTGAGATTTAAGTGTGATCGTATCAGCCGTATAGGTTTGCAGCTTTATTGCATTCGCCCCACACCTAGCGGCCATATCAATGATCTCATACGCAGTTTCCAACCTACCGTTGTGATTTGCCGACATTTCGGCGACTACGTATGGAGGCTGCCCCTCTCCAATCGAAACGCCATTGATAATCATTTCTGACCTCCATTACTTTTTTTATAGAGCTCTTGTGTGAGAACGAAAACAGCCACGTCGTAAGTGCGTTCTGGCTGGGAAACCTTTTCTCGATCCATTTTTCGCAGTTCGAATCCCAATTTGCGGTGTAAATTCATAGAAACTGTATTGAAAGTGAGTACTTTACCAATGACCTCCTGAGCACCAATAGATTGGAAAACGTGATGGAGTAATTCTCGCAACATTCTCTCACCCACACCCTGCGGAGCGGATGGCGCCTTATAAAAACCCCACTCAAAGGTTTTACGGTCGGCTGAAACACGGTCTAGCTGAGCGAAACCACATGGTTCTGCCTCTTCATATATGAATAAATACTTTGTTGATGAATCTAACCCGCATCGCAGCCAGTGTTTATGCGTTTCGAATGCAATCACGTCTTGCGAAAATAACATTGAACGAATTTCATCAGAGTTTCTCCAGAGAAATAGCATTTCAGTATCATCAATAGTGGCGTCACACAGCATCGATTCTTGCCCTAATCAAGTCTATAACTCGCCTTACCCCATAACCATCAACTAACTTGGAAATTCTCTGTCCATTGGTCGCTAGAGCATCATCAGTTAATCTCAATCCTATTGCATCCAGATTATTGGTGATATCAACGCTATCCAACCGCCACAACAGGTTCTCCCGAGTTAGATTATCGATAACTGTGCTTTGGTTATCCGCCGTTTTCACGGCTATTGATGGCAGGCCGAGGCAGAATCGTTCCCAAGTCGAGGTTCCAGCGCCACCGATGCACAAGTCATTGCTTGCCATAAGCTCAGCCATCCGATTCGTTCCCTCAACAAACGAATATCCCTGACTAGAACAGAAAGCTCGCACCTCATCAGCGTGAGGGGCATTTGCACCCAACACTACCGTGACCGCCATTTGATTCTTTTGGATCCATCTTTTTGCACTAGCCAGTACTGCGATGGTCACATTATCCAAATCCGATCCTCCAAATGAGATCAATAGATTCCCTTTGTAAAGGCTTCGGCGCCGAAGAAGACTCTCATGCCGGTGTTTTAAAAACTCTTGTCTTAGCATGCTGAATTGCGATCCGGCCACAACGGTGCAGTTATCCGGTACTAAACCAAGATAATTTTGTGGGTTTCTTGCATATGTTTGATCAACTAAAATGTCGCAGGCATGACGTCGATTAGCTAAGTCATCTAAAACAACGATCGTTTGACAATGGGGTATTAAACGCCTCTCCCATTTCTCGCCCAAAGCGTAATGATCGACAATTACGAGCTCGTGGTTCCCCTGTGACATACTACCTACGCAATCATCCGCGTCCTCTTCCTCACTGACGCCTAACCATGATTGGTATGGGTTATCCTCCAACCCCCTGTCGCTTTGCTTTTGCTTTTTTGATTTCAGCTCCTTTACTTCAAAGCCTCTGCTCTCAAGGAGATGCCTATATGGTGCGCTAACTTTACGGCAGTAAAACGTGATCTCACCGCCTAGCTCCGACAGCCCGAGAGCTAATGTGAGACATCGCTGTAAATGACCTGATCCTATTTCGGAAGATTGATCAACTCTGACCGCGACTTTCATATGACTTATTGACTTCGAACATTAACTCAGCTCGAATCCAATCCTCTTCCGTATCGATATCCTGAACGCGATGGCGAGGTAACAAATAAGGGATTGAGTTTTGAGCATACATGGACTTCTTCGTTAGCCACACACTAGATTTTGCCCAATAAAATGCTCCCGCATCATGAAAAAGCTCAGTCAAATCCTGAGACCGAGTAAATTCAAACTCAGGATTTGCCAAACAACATTTACCACTGATCACCTCAAATGCGCGTTGAACAGGGAAATCAAACGAGGTCGCAGCAATACAATAATCCGACGAAGACGCTCGAAATTTTTCGTAGCTCATGACTAGATCATGAGGGTTTAGCAGCGGAGTGGTGGCATACAAACAACAAACTGCTTGATCTCCACTACATTCCAAAGCACCTACCATATCCGCTACCACAGCGACTGTACCCACGAAATCGCCTGATAAATCAGCTGGCCTCAAGAAAGGCACATCAGCACCATAAAAAGTGGCTATCTCTGCGATTTCGGGATCATCGGTTGATACAATTACTGACTCGAACAAGCCAGAGTCTAACCCCACCGTTACGGCGCGTCCGAGTAGTGGGATCCCATTGAAGTGCCTGATGTTTTTTTTCGGAATTCGCTTACTACCACCGCGCGCCGGTATGATCGCTACTGGCCTCACCCGTAAAATTCCTTAACTTTGGTGACAATGTAAGTCCATTGATCGTCGGATAGACCAGGATGTATTGGGAGACTTACTGCTTTACGGTAGTAATCCTCTGCCCTCGGATATTGTCCCTCAAAGAAACCCAATCGCATGTAATAAGGCTGCGTATGAATCGGCTTGTAGTGAACATTAACACCGATGTCGGCAGATCTAAGGTGGCGAAACAGTTCTCGCCGCTCATTGCCAGTAGGATCGCCGGTTTGCACTACAAACAAATGCCAAGCCGATTTTATATGATCGTCAGGAGGAGAAATTTTTAGAGGGAGGTCTGACAGCTCACATCTGTAAAGATCAGCCAAAGCCCGTCGCCGATGAATAAAATCTCTGAGTGAGGTCATTTGGCTCGCGCCGAGGGCCGCCTGCAAGTCAGTCATTCTATAGTTAAGCCCGAGGGCGATCTGTTCATAGTACCAATCGCCGTCGGGCTCTCCTTCCATTTGACTAAAGTCGCGGGTTACACCGTGGCTACGGAGCAATTTGCAACGATTCACCATATCCTCGTTGTTTCCGACTATGGCCCCGCCCTCTCCCGTAGTAACTATTTTTACGGGGTGAAAGCTGAAAACACAAAGATCACTGTACTTGCAGCTTCCCACAGGTTCGCCGTATGCCAGTCCGCCAATAGCATGAGAGGCATCCTCGATAATTCGGATGTTATAACGTGAGCATAGATTGAAAATTTTCTCCATCTCACAGCTGCGCCCCCCCATATGCACAGCAATCAGAACTTTGGGAACCTTCCCAAGCAAAAAGGCTGCTTGTAGCTTTTCCTCTAGAGCTTCAACACAAATATTGGTTGTATCCGGATCTATATCCACAAAACTAACGTTGGCACCACACAATCGTGCACAGTTTGCGGAGGCTACAAAAGATATTGGAGATGTCCAAACAACATCACCCTCTCCTACGCCCAAAGCTAGGCAAGCGATGTGTAAAGCACTGGTGGCAGAGTTGGTAGCGCACGCTGCATAGGCATTACAGGTCTCGGCAAGAATCTTTTCAAAGTTGGGAACAACCGGACCTTGAGTCAGAAAGTCAGATTTAAGCACATCGGTAACAGCTTCAATATCAGCTTGAGAGATGAATTGACGTCCGTATGGAATTAGACTCATTTAAGGTTCTCTAAGTAGCCCTGAACCCAAGCCCCAAGCTCATCTTTGGTCATCCAATGATCGTTATTATCGCTCGTATACTTAAATTCAGTGGAGACCCTCTTTCCGTCTTTTATTCTCAAGGGGTCATTGGACCAATTATGGATAGCTGGAAGAATCTTGTAATGCTCTTCGTACTCATATGTATTAGGTGCGTCCTCCTCACCAATCATCTGCTCGTGAAGCTTTTCTCCTGGCCTGATTCCAATAATTTGGTGAGTGGCATTAGCATCTATCGTGGAAGCGATATCAGTGACAAACATCGAGGGGACTTTTTTGACGTAAATTTCTCCGCCCACCATGTCCTCAAATGCATGCCACACAAGTTCGACTCCTTGCTCAAGGCTGATCATAAAGCGTGTCATCCTTGCATCAGTGATGGGTAACGACCCCGAACCTTTTCTGCTCAAGAAATACGGGATTACTGAGCCTCGCGAACCCATAACATTTCCATACCGGACCACCGAAAATTTTGTCCCACCACCGGAATAGGAATTGCCCGCCACAAATAGCTTGTCTGACGCTAGCTTAGTGGCTCCATACAAGTTAACCGGGCTACTGGCTTTATCTGTGGAGAGAGCAACGACTTTTTTGACACCACAATCTATCGCTGCGTCGATAACATTCATCGCACCATTAATGTTCGTTTTGATGCATTCAAATGGGTTGTACTCAGCGGTCGGTACTATTTTCGTGGCCGCCGCATGGACTACGTAATCTATCCCTTTAAATGCTCTAAAAAGGCGGTCACGATCGCGAACGTCGCCGATAAAAAACCTGACCCGTGGATCTCCAGCAAACTCAGGGGCCATATCCCACTGCTTCATTTCATCTCTGGACAGGATCACAACTCTGCTTGGATTAAAACGACCCAAGAGCATTGGCACGAACGTCCTCCCAAAGGAGCCCGTTCCCCCTGTTACAAGAATCTTTGCACCATCAAACATATCAACTGCTCTCCATGCTTATTGAACGGTTCGAGTCGCAGGTGGATAGACTGTAACCAAACACTTCTTAACCCGCCATTGGATACAGATTATTTTTCTGAGTCGTTATCCTTTAGTAACCGCTCAAGGGCGGCCCTGCGCCGTTTCGGCGCCCAAAATTCCAAGTATCCGCGATAGGATACAATCACAATTAAGCCTGCTAACGCCCCCCAAGCCAGATAATCGATCAGCTCAACACGTGCGAACCAGATCTGCATCCCACTTTCATTAGAGCCTAAAGACCCCAGCCCCAATATGGCTACTAATGGGACAGCTAGAAGTAGGTAGAACCTTACTAATCTACAAACCTGGCAGTCGCCTGAATTAAGCATCTGGCTCAACTCCTTATCGTCTCGATGTCGTTAACAAGTGTATTAAAACTTACTGATACAGCGCGACAAAAGCTTTTCTATGATGATTTTTCCCACGAACCGACTGACTTTCACTGATTGCCAATCATTGGTAACACTTTACTGACGAGCGCTATCTGTTTTTTTACTCGCCCGATATTTAAACAAATGTTTCGCAAGTTTTTGCGCATGAAAAAGATGTTCGAGGAGGGTTAATGTCCACCCTTTCCACCAACTAGTAGGCTAGGGAGCCACAAAGCTCGCCTGTTCACTGCGTTAGCGCTTAGAGAGATAAATAGTAAAGTTGGCCTTGCAAAAAAATGGGCCCAGAGTCCGTCAGCGCCGAAATATTGTGCTACCAATTTCATTATCAAGCCTATTCCTTCCCTATTCGCACCTTTACCTGGACTTATAGCAGAATAGAGCGTCGATTATCTGGGCAATGAACCAGTAGCTTGGTCAAAGCAATCGATTAGCCGGTGAGCGCCAGCGCTGATCGAACCATAATAATCTAACGAGACCATAAAATTCTCAGTCAGGCTCTCTACAGATTCGAGAGATGTATCCGCCAGCAATTTGGCAGGCATGGTGTAGAAAGATATCAGTGAGCCTTCGGTACTCATGGCCTGCAACAAGTTTTGCTCAAGCGCCTCCAAGACAGATACATCATTGGACTCCTCAGCGAGTAGGCGATCGAGTTCCATTACCAGCGCGTCAGCAATAGCTTTCACCTCCTCAAGCTGCCTGACTTCGAGATCAATCGCTCTCGTAACTGAAGATATTTCAACGGGGTTAACGGCGTCTGCCAGCTCTGTAAGATGAGCGATTCCTGGCGAGAAATCCTTCTCAGGCCCATCAAAAATAGCGGGATGCGCCCTGTCGAGAGCCATATGCTGCCAATCTTCTAGTAGCGCACCGACTTCTGTACAGTTGATCATGCTTACGTTATCTGCATGTGTCTTGGCAATCATCTCAAGTTCTGTTTTGAAAAATAGATAATCTGATTTCGTCGGGAGCCGCGAACCATCTATCCCGAGACAAGTGATGTCCTCATGCTCATCGTCCCTGATTGAGGTTTGCTGCGCTGAAGCGTAACCAGTACCCGACAAACTCAGATCTTGCCCAACTAAAGTGATGGAACGAACACCTAGCTCTGCCAATAATGAAATCGCGCAAGATGCAACTCCTGAACCCTCGGCACGAGGGGATTCAAGTCCATAAATCGCGTCGTATAAAGGGCAACCCATTATTGGCGCCCCGGGCAACAAAAACAGCTCCTTGAAGTTAGCATCGAAAGTTGATCGATGTGTAAAATCCGTCACCAATAATGGGACTTTTGCGAGCAACGGATCCCTCGGAATAAGGTCTAGATGTTTCTCGCTATGATCCTGAGCATCCACCATGATTGCGAAATCCGGAATAATTCCGTAGTCAAATAAAACTGGGAGTGATCTGACCAACGCTATTACTTTAAAGTACTGTCTGAATTTTTTTATTTTTTCGAGAGACAAAAGCAACGAAGGTCCAGGCGAAACAACCATTGCATGACCGTCACGGAACACAGCGCCCAGATCCGAGACAGGACGCAATCCTATCGCGCGAGGAATATTTTCGATCAATTGCTCCGAAAAAATTATGGGCCATCTGCTCAAGGATCGCTCTGATACAAATTCTTTTTGGATGTCAGCGTTTAACTTCTTCAGAAAGTCAATTGGGAAACTATTCGGAATATGCGATAAACAGAGGACTATCGGAGATTGCCCTTTATTGATAAGTTGAAGCTGATCAGAATCCAACGAAACGTTGCCATCATCCAGGTACACTATTCGAGCCTGGTTCGGAAATATGTGCTCGTTTTGAGTGGGCGAAATATTTTCTAGATCTAAATCTTCAGAGGGCTCCCCGCTGCGATGGTCAAAGGCTCCGTAAACTATTATTACGGACTGACCACGTCTGATGAGCGGCGTTAAATAAAGCTTCGCATCCCGCTCTGTAAGCACAGCTATATCATGTTTGAAATCCCAAACCTCAGGTATGAGGTGGTCTAATAGCAAATCGACCCCCTCGTCGCTGCGCAACAGTTCATCAATGCCAATAGAATTAATTACTGAAACCCACCAGTCTCGCACTTGTTGCCATTCAAGATTGGTGGACTTTACTAATTGGGAATACTCCAACGCAGTTTGATCATCAAATCCCAGTCTGGCACTCCACTCGTCGGTGGACATTTCTCTTAAATGTTTAACGTGTTGTTTGATCCTGGATCGCAAGACTCTCGCTTTGTCCGTGTAAACACGAGCGCCTGCAAGATCTCCAGCAGTGAGTAGTTGCTTTGCTTCAGCATATAGCTCAGCTAGCACCGTAAAGATAGGCTTGTACATACCCTTATATTGCCACATTTTTCATCCATCAGGAGCCCCCTTAATTTGTCGACTAAACGGCTTTTGGTAGTTTGATTAAAGATTCTTGTGCCACAACCGATAACTCATATTGTCAGTGAACATCTGGCGGCGAGGGCTAAGCCCTCTTCTATGACAACATGTCGAAAACGAAGGAGGCCATTATGGCTGTTGTAAATACAAATATCGGAGCTTCAGTGGCCCAAGCCGCTCTCGTTAAGAACTCACGAGACCTGAACTCTGCAATGGAGCAATTATCAACTGGCAGGAGAATCAACTCAGCGGCAGACAATGCTTCTGGGCTTGCCATTACTAATAGAATGACTTCGCAGATCAACGGCCTGGGAGCTGCAATCCGCAATGCTAATGACGCTGTTAGCATGATCTCAACTGCAGAGGGCGCCTTGGAGGAAATCACTGAGATGCTCCAACGTATGCGTGAAGTTGCTGTTCAGTCAGGAACAGGCACAACATCTGAAGATGACCGAACGTATCTGAACGCGGAGTTTGATGAACTGCGGTCAGAAATCGATCGTATCGCAATGAATACGGAGTGGAACGGTCGTGCCATTTTGGACGGCGCCGCCGGTGGAACCAGTACTTCAACAGTTGTGTTCCAAGTTGGCGTTGATGGTGGGCAGACTCTCACTGTAGCATTCGGTAACTTCCAAAACGGTAGTACTGGTACGATGTCAGGTCTTGCGGCCAATTCGTTGACTGGCGCTACCGTTGCAAGTGGTATGGCAAATGCTAGCGATGCTATCACTGCTCTTGATACAGCGATCGAGGCCGTATCAAACCAGCGAGCTACCTTTGGTGCAGCAACAAACCGGCTTACTCATGCGGTTGATAACCTGACAAACGTTAAAGTAAATGCTGAAGCCTCGCGAAGCAGGATCCTGGATACTGATTATGCCGAGTCAACAGCTGAGTTGGCACGAACTCAGATCATTCAGCAGGCAGGTACAGCGATGCTCGCACAAGCAAACCAGTTGCCGCAGACAGTGCTAGCGCTTCTCCAGTAAGCAGAGTACTGAAAGATCGACACTGGAAGCTGGGCACTTGCAACGCGAGTGCCCAGCTTTAACGTTTTAGGAAGTTCAGTATCGCTTCTGGTTAGCAAAGGGGTGAAATGATGGTTGACAGTATTAATGGCGGAGCAGGCATTGCGGTAACTACAGTAGAGGCGTCAAAGGCCGAATCAGCAACACGTGTTACCAGGGACCGGCAGGAGAATTCTTCACGCGAGATAAAGTCGTTAAAGGAACCTAAATTACGAATTACCGAAGTGGCTGATCAGGTTGCTGCTGATAAACGAAGTAGTCTTCATTCACTAGATGAGATAGCGAACGACCTGCGGGAAGCTATTACTGCCTTGAACTCCGCGCTCGCCAAGACGCCGACCAAAGCAATAATAACGCGAGACGAAGAACTGAATCGTTTTATCGTCAGGATTGCGGATGAAAAAAGTGGCGAAGTTGTTAGAGAAATACCCAGCGAGGCCGTATTAAAATTTGCACGAAATTTACAGGAACTGAAGGGGCTGATATTTGACAAATCTCTTTGAAAAAAGAGGGAAGGGCCACGCATACAAAAAATGAATAAACTCGGTAGCTTATAATCCTATCCCACTCGGGCTGAGACCAACAAATCACGCAGACAGTACCGACTGCCTAACCCCCCCAAATTAATACGTGCCCTAAGTTGATGCCAGACCTTCAAACGCCCCATCGAGAAATGGCTCATACTGTCTCCAGCGGTCCGAACTACCTTTATAAACTTTTTGCCGAACTTGTAGATCGGAGGCGGTTGATACATTCCTCATGTTTTCCTCAGGGGAAAGGCACTTCTCGTCCCAGTCTATTCCAATGAAGTCGATTAACTTACGAGTCTCAGGCTCTTGATTATCTGTTAGTAATTCATAATCAAGATTATACAATCGATGTTGCAGCGCATTTGCCCAAAACTCCATAAGGTCCTGGTACTGCCTAAAGTAGGTCACGACGTCATCAATTGCCCATGCGTAGTCAAGATTAGTGGCAGAAAAATAGGTCTCGAAGTTTCCCCAGCAAACTGCCTCGGGGCGCCTTTTAACATGAATGAACTTAGCCTCAGGAAACGCCGTCGCAAGTAGCCCCAAATACCGAAAATTGAGTGGCATTTTATCTGTAATCCATGGATTACCCTGCGAATACTCCTTAAGTTTCTCTAAATAACGCGTACGAAAATTTAGTACAGCCTCGTGAGTTATATCAGAGCAACCAGTCGCAATGGCTGAGCCAAAAAAGTCCACATAATGAAGCTCTCCTGCGCCTGTAACGATCGGATGCGCGGAAACAATTTGCTCAACTAGAGTCGTACCAGATCGTGGCATACCAATAATGAAAATTGGCCTTGCGATCGTGTGCAACTTTTCTGGCTTTAATAAGCACGATTTTAGTGACGAGTAGCTCGATTTAATTTTCCCGAAAAGTTCCAAATCCTGATTGATATGGTAGTGCAATGACGTTTTACGAAGCTCGTTGCCCTCAACATAGTGATTAAACGCCTGTTCAAAATTTTTTAACCCTTCATGTACTTTAGCCAAGCCAAAGTTAATGTGGATTCGCTGCTCATCCGTGATGCTATCGTCGCGATATAGCTCTAGCATCCTTAAGAATCGCTGATCTTGACTGTCAAGTTTTTTGAGTTGCGCTAAGTGTCGGTAGGCCTCAGCAAAGTCAGGTTTCAGGGCTATCGCTTGGTTATACCTATCTTCCGCCTCGGTTAACCTGCTTATTCCCTGAAGCATAGTGCCGAGGTTGTTGTGAGCCTCAGGGTAGTCAGGTTTTAACGATATGGCTTGGTTAAAGCTGGCTTCCGCCTCGGGTAACCTGTTGATTCCCTGTAGCACAAGACCCAAGTTGTTATGAGCCTCCGCGTAGTCTGGCTTTAACGCTATTGCTTGGTTATAGCTGGCCTCCGCTTCCACTAACCTGCTTTGTCTATGTAGCGCAAGACCTCTGTTGTTATGGGCCTCTGCATAATCAGGCTTTAACGATATCGCTTGGTCATATCTACCTTCCGCCTCTGCTAGCTTACCCTGTCCCTCTAGCAAACTGCCTAGGTTGTTATGAGCTTCAGCATCGTCAGGCTTTAGCAATATCGCTTGGTTATAGTTGGCTTCCGCCTCTGCTAATTTGCCCAGTCCCTGCAGGGTATTGCCAAGGTTGTTGTGAGCCTCAGCAAAGTCGTGCTTTAACGCTATCGCTCGGTTGTAGCTGACTTCCGCCTCGGTCAATCTGCCCTGTCCTTGTAGCGCAAGGCCCAAGTTGTTATGAGCCTCAGCAAAGTCGGGTTTTAACGCTATCGCTTGGAGATAGCTGGCTTCCGCCTCGGTTAAATGTCCCTGTCCCTGCAGCATGGTGCCCAAATTGTTGTGAGCTTGAGCGTCACTCTCAGTCGAGCGTTTTGATTTAGAAAGTAATTTACCCAGTTTCTTTGCATCGAGTCCGTTTTTTTTTGCTTTTTTAATCGCTTGCCTCGCATCTTTCGGACGCTCAGCCTTGACAAGCGCGTCTACATAACTCACCCAAAATTGTTCAACAGTTGGATTGGCGTCTAAAGCAGTTTTAAACAAGAGCAGAGCATCTCCCGCTAAATTTAGCGATACAGCTATGACTCCCAGATTATGATTTGCCAAGGGGTGATTGGGCTCACTTCGTAGTATGGCCCGATATATGTTTTCAGCCTCATTTAGGTTGCCTCTTTTTTGTGCGGCGACAGCCTTCTGCAGCGCTTGTTCAACAGTAAGTTGCATTGCTTTCTCACGTACCGCATTGATTGATCTTAGGAAGTTATCTTTTTGGAAACGGTCCAAATCTACCTAGCTTGAGCTCAGATACAAACTAGTAGAAAGCCAGCCGGCCATTGCGACCACTCGCTAAAGGTGTGCCAAAAGTTTACCGTTTGTTGAAATTCCCCATATTCATCCACGTATCTGCGAGCGAATTGCGCGTGCTATTAAATTGATTAACGAGGCTTTCCATGACGGTAAATTGGGCGATGTATCGATCAAACAAAGCTGTCATCCTGACATCTAAGTCCCTAAGCTCGGCTTCATAAGCAATTATAGCGTTTTGGGACGATTTACTCCTTGTTGCAAAAAGACCATCAACGGAGTCGGTTAATGACTCTATGCTTGCTACCGCATCCCGAGCGAAACCCTGTGCTTGCCCATCGAATTTTGACTGATCATCCGTGCCCGCACTAAGCATAACAGCGACATCAGAGGCACTGTTAGCCATAGCAGAATCAAATTTGCTTTCGTTGAACTCCAGGTCACCGTACTTTGTGAGCTGTACGCCTATATCCCGGAGAGCAGTAATCGACCCCGATGGTGTAGAAGAATCCTGTGTTATAGCCTTGTAAATCACGTTGCGAACCTGGCGAATCGTCGCAAAATCTGTCGCTAAAGCTCCACCTACCTCTTCTTCGGCAGAGTCCGGGTTCGAAATTTCACTCAGCGCATATCGTGTCGCATTGTAGGCCTCCACAAGATCCTGAAGCTTGCTTTTAAGCTCAGCATCACTCTTCTGAACCTTTATAGACGTAGAACCGCCCGACGCATGAGTGCTGATTAAATCAAGGGTGACACCTGGCAACGCATCGGTGACTGTGTTAGCCGATCTTTGGAGAGAAACACCATTAACCGTAAAAACAGCGTTTGCGGCGACCTGCTGTGCATACACACCACTACTCTGCTGGGTATTACCGTTGTTTGTATCATGAAAACCCAGATCCGAATCAGACAATGTGCTACTGACCGTAAAAGAGTTGTCTGAGCCGGAGGTCCCACTCAGAACGATACGGGACTCGGAAGAACTTGTACCTACAGCTAATAACGAAGCCGAAATATTCAAACCGGACCCATTAATAGCCGCCACCACCCCAGCCGGAGTGTCATAACCATCCGCTACTGCAACTGATGTTACCGTACCCTCAGCGTCCGTAATGTTTATAGTAAAGCCAGAGCCACTGTTTAAGCTGACTGCTTGGGAGCTGTAACTATTTGAAATGTTGACTTGTTGCGTCGCAAGAGAACTCACTGACACCGAATGAGTACCCTCGCTTGCCGAGCCGCTTGTCCCGGAAACCTGAATCTTCGATGAGTCGCTAGAGCTGGCGTCCGAGGACAAAATTTCACTCACATCGTCCAATGCATTGAGCTTTGACATTAAGTCTTCGACATTGAATTTGAGCACGGAATAAGCCGAAAGCTGCGCGGTTTCCTGCTCTATCCGTGCATTTAACTTATCCTCCGCCGGCACCCGCTCCACATTAGTGAGATCTTCAGCCAGCTTTTTGATATCTATGCCGGAGCCCGAACCAAGGGTCGACATCACGGACGAGACTGCGTTTTCCCCCGCCACGTTAGCCTGCCTCCATGAAGGTACAATGGGTTAGGCGGTCTGGATGCAAAGCCGGGTAGTCGAGCATCGTCGTTACCTAATGAAGTTAAATAGCGAGAGTTGAGCAATTTTTGTGAAACTGGCTTGCAGGGCCTGTAAAGACATCGACTCTCTCGACAGCATTGTTATGGCCTTGGCGTAATCGAGGTCTTTATTTTCTGATATGAGGCTCGTTAGTCTGAGAGAAGTATCCTCCAATAGCTCGGATTGCGAATCTAGGGCAGCAAACCGACCGGCCATTCTCCCAAATGAAACTGAAATCTTGTCCGACGACAGCTTTATAGTATCGATACTAGACTGAATCGCAGCGATGTCATCTTGAATGAGGCCCTGTTCTAACGCTCTTATCGCCGCAAAATCCTCAGTTAAAAGAAGCTCATTTCCAACAGTATTAACTTTGATTGAACGACTGTCAGATACATTCACATTTAATTTGCCCGTATCGCCGATATACTGAATTTGACCGGTTCCATCATCAACAAATGGGGCGGTATCTACTCGATTTCCTGCAAATATATATTCGCCGTTTACGTCTCGTGTGTTTGCCAATCGAATCAGCTCTTTTCGCAGTTCCGCCACCTCAGCTCCCAGAACGGCGCGATCTTCACTGGCCATGGTGCCGTTTGCACCCTGTATCGCCAACTCAGAAGCCCTCAAAAAAACCTCGGTAATTGAAGACAACGCTGTCTCTTCAGTTGTGAGTCGTGTTTTCGCAACCGCAATATTTTCCTGATAAATCGCTTGCCGCTCTAAGTTACTTTCCAATCGTGATATCAGGCTCGATTTATGGGGGTCTTGGCTTGGTGAGGTTAACTGCTTGCCACTCCCTAATTTGGCCTGTAACTCAGATACAGTGAACTGACCTTTTGTAAGCGCCTCTGCATTACTCCTAAAAAATTGTGCGGTTGAAATTTTCATGAGTCTTATCCCGCCTGTATCAACGTATCAAACATTCGCTGTGATATCTGAATCACCTGCGCAGCAGCCTGATAGGCTTGCTGGAACCTGATAAGGTCAGCGGCTTCCTCATCTAAATTTACGCCCACTGCAGCCTCTCTGGTGGCTTCTGCTTGATCTTTAACCACCTGCATTGCCTCCTCGTTAAGCTGGGCAAGTCGGCTTCTCGATCCTGCACCAGAAACAAGGTCGCGGTAAGCCTCAGCAAACGTCAGTCCTTCTATTATCGGCTGTTTTCCAAGTTCTATTAGCGTCAACAAGTTTTCGTTATTGCCAGAGCCATTGAGGTTTTTCTCCACAAAGAACGAGTCTCCGTTACTTGGTGAAGACCCCAACTGCAGGGTGACGTCCTGATATGTAATTGTTTGATTACCGTCGTAAAGGCGAGTTGTGACAACCGTATCAGTCTCTAGATCTGTGATGGTGTATATCGAGTCGCTTATAAAATCGACACTGAAAGGTCTGGCTGGGTACTTCCTGGCCTCTGATCCCTCACTTGGATCAACATTTATTGTGGTGTCTACGGTCCCCGACCCAGTCACGAAAACTGCTAGATCGTCCGGAGAGTTACCGTCTATCAACAACTGAGTTTTAAGTCCCAAGCGTCCAAGATCTGAGGGGGTTCCAGAGGCGGATAACTCGAAGCCAAAACTTTCAATAGATGGTCGGCCAGTTGCACTATCGACACCCGTAACACTCAACTCGTACGTTCCAGAATAAGTACCGGGAACAAGGCCAAGTGCTGATATTTGATCTAAAACTGCAGGAGCACCCAGCACTATATTATCGCCCTCGTACCCACTCGTGTTTGTTAACACGATACCGCTCTCTCCAAGCCATTCGGCTTTGACATTTGTTGTGGACGACGCGCTATTAATCGCCGCGATCGCATCCGCGAGATCCATTGTGGAATACAGGGTTATTTCAGTACCGTTAATAGACAATGATCGATCAAGATCAATGTCCGACGCCACGATGCGGGTGACCGCAGATGCCGAGAGATCCGTAATACTTTGAGCATCAAGCTCTGCATTAAAATACTCCGCAAGCGCTCGAGCAGACAGTTGACCGCTTGAAGCCAGGGACAACTCACCTAAGGCAAATGTTTCGGTTACCAAACCATCAGCATCAGCGTTTGCATGAGATGCATCTACGAATTGGTATTTAAAATTCAAGTCGCCGGAGCCAATTAAAGTTTCATCGCTACCAGTATTGTTCGAAGTTGGGACTACGGGCTTGGACACTAATGTGGGAGCCACCAAACGTGAGCTCTCGCTGAAAGAACCGGTTTGAGGATCGACGCTTACCAGAGTCTCAGTAGTAACTGGCACGTCAATTCCGAATCTGATCGTCGTATCCAAAAACGCTTCAGACCCAGATTTATTCAAATAAGAGGCGCTGTAAGCGCCTTCACCGAAACCTGTATCACTTGCGATGATTTCATTAGCTTGAGCCAACGTTAAGGTCTCAGTGCCGGCCAGATGCACGCCCTCACTAGTAAACACATGAAAATGCTGGTCAGCGTCATACTCAACATCGAACTCAACATTCACATTGCTCGCATCACGCTGGATTTGAAGACTGGGACCACGACCACCCGCATTCAATGTGAGGTCTTGTCGATAGGTTCCATCATCTGAACTTCCAATGATGAAGCCTCTATCAAAGATTGGTGCTGGTGGATCGTCAGGCTGACGAAAAATAAGCGAGGTATCCATAGCAACTGCGTTATCGTCATCAGGTCGTGACTGCATCGACGCGGCTACCGCTAATTTTTTTGGGTCGGATATGAGTAGTTCGAAACTTTCTGCGGGTCGATACTCAGGCGTAAAAACAATCACGTCGCCATTCAAGGGGTCCCCCGATATCGAGAACACCATTCCATCTACTTCACCACCCTCTAGAGGGATTGTTCCGATACGGTCCCGAGTGACAACATTAATTACATCCCAGGCATTAACGCGTTCTCGATACATAAGCTCGAGGGCTTCAGTGCCGGCTTCGGCAGGATCGGAAACTGATAAACTGGCGGATATAGTACCGTTGACTGTCTCAAAAGACGGTGAAAATGTGGTCTTAACACGAAATAACGACTCACCCGAATCTCCATACTGATCCTGACCTAATTCGTGAACCCCATTTACTTGCTTGGCGAATGTAGATGCGAGGTGATCCAACCCAACACGCACCGGCCGCATTACCTCCGCGTTAAAAGCTAAATGTCCGCCCAGTGCGCCTCCTGGATTATTCGGCAGCGGTCTATTGCTGTTGAAGGGATCTAGTACAAGGCGTAAATCGAGCGCGGATTTTTCTTGGCTTGAAAAAATTGCAACTTTTTTTACCTCGGTAGGCGTCACAAATTCGAAGCCGCGGCCTGATCCACCAAAGTTGACCGACACCTGTCCACTTGGGGATTCCGTCACTCCGATCTTCGTCAATCTCGCCATATCCCGCAATATTGCGTCTCGCTGGTCGAGAAGCCCTGGAGGTTGTTGGTCTACGCTAGTCTTTCGATTGAGTTGCTTGTTGACCACTAAAAGCTGATCCGACAAGGCATTAAGTTCGTCTACAGCAGCTCGAAACTCCGCCTCAGCATCTTCTGCGACTCGGTCAACTTGCGACGAAATGTCATTAAACCGAGAAGCCACTACTTCAGCCGAATTCAAAAACTCATTCCTGTAAGTTAAGGAGCTGGGTTGTGAGCTCAGCAACTGAGCAGCATTGAAAAAATTATCAATCGCATTGGAGAGGCTACCACTCTCAGTGGCCATTAGATCGATGACACGGTTGGCATACTGTATGACTGGCTCGTTTACCGAAAGATCGCCAGTCGCATCGCGCAGCGATCGCTCTATGAACTCGTCATATGCCCTCGCAACGGCCTGGGCTTGGGCACCGCTTCCAAAGCTAAAAATTCCTTCCTGTACCGGGAAACTCTCACCTATTTGAAGGGCACGCTTTGAGTAACCAGGCGAGTTAACATTAGCAATATTGTTACTGGTAGTTGATAGAGCCTGCCTGTAAGCGTTCACCGCACCACTACCGATAGATAAAATATCAACCACGCAACGCACCATTCAGCGGCTTTGCTGCACTCGCCTCGAGTTGGTAGAGCCGAATTGCTTTATCGGAGGCGATGGTGCTGTTGGGTACACTATCGAGGACCTGGTTTACCAGCCACTC
>MDTA01081245.1_pt1 | contig 21425 bp, 17 predicted proteins | sample 811151 | NCBI WGS metagenome assembly MDTA01 (sample SAMN05326648, study PRJNA326480) | marine metagenome | isolation source: seawater | place: Indian Ocean: South | collected 2010 | reverse complement strand
TCTTCACCGACCAGCAACGCTGGGATACCTGTGGCGCCCATGGTAATCCGCTCGGCCTAACACCCAATTTCGATCGCATGGCCGATCACGGAACTCACATTGACTCCTCGATCACTTGCCAGCCGGTATGCGGCCCCGCTCGCTCGTGCTTGCAAACAGGATTGTACGCCACGCAAACAGGATCCTTTAGAAATGATATACCGCTGGACAAAAGTCTGACAACGATTGCCCAACTCTATACCCAAGCTGGATACAATACTGGATACATTGGTAAATGGCATCTGGGGACGAACCGAGATATTGTACCTGTCGAAGAGCGCGGAGGCTACGATTATTGGCTAGCCGCCAATTTGCTGGAATTCTGTTCCGACGCCTACGACTGCAATCTTTGGGACAAGGATAATGAGAAAGTTCATCTGCCTGGCTACCGAATAGATGCGATGACGGATGCGGTTATTCGCTACATTGACGACGCCAACAAGCAAGATAAGCCCTTCTTTCTCTTCACATCTTATCTGGAGCCCCATCATCAAAACCACGTCGACGACTATCCGCCACCAGACGGATATCGGGAGCAATATACAGGAAAATGGATGCCTCCTGATCTGCAGCAATTAGGAGGCAGCGCTGGCCAGCATCTAGGGGGCTACCTGGGCATGATCAAACGCCTCGACGAAAGTTTGGGGCGAATACGCGACGCTCTGAAGAGCCTGAAAATCGACGATGAGACAATTATTCTCTACACAGCTGATCATGGCTGCCACTTCAAGACGCGAAATTCTGAATACAAGCGATCTTGTCATGAATCCTCTGTTCGCGTTCCCACCGCTTTTTGCGGTCCTGGTTTCGATGGAGGGGGGCGACGCAAGGAGGTCACGAGCCTGGTGGACCTTGTGCCAACCTTGCTAGACGCTAGCGGAATCGAGCCGCCCAGTGATATGCCCGGACGTTCGCTGATGCCTGTTCTCAGAGGTGAGTCCAAGGATTGGGAACAGGAAGTGTTCATCCAGATAAGCGAATCTCAAGTGGGAAGAGCTTTGCGAACGAGCAGATGGAAATACGGCATCGTGGCCCCGGATGGCGATGGTTGGAAGGATCCCGATTCGGAAGACTATGAAGAGCGCTTCTTATACGATTTACATTCGGATCCTTACGAGCTGCAGAACGTGATCGGATACGCATCCCATCGAGAGGTGGCTGATCATCTGCAAGAACGGATTCTACAGGCGATGGAGCGAGCAGGCGAATCCCGCCCTACCATTGCCAAGCACGCCATCACGCGGCCAGAATCCCAGCGCGAAGTGTATCCGGACGAGATTAGGCAGTAGGATCGTTTAAAACACGAATGGATTTTTCTCGTTCTTTTGCTAGGGAGGACCGTCTCGGTCCTCCGCAATAGGACTATGAATTGGAGGACCGAGCCGGTCCTCCCTACCGCATGCTATTCGCCAAATAGAATGAGTAAACGGCGGATGGCATTGTCTGAAATCGGTGCATGAAAAACCGCCTCCGAGGTCGGTTTCCATCATTCCGAATAGGGCAAAAAAGGCGAAACTCTATCTCACGCCTTCGCTCAGTAGCAGCACCGGCTCAGGCAGGGCGGCAATAAAGGTAGCGTAGGCTTCCAACCTGTGATCTCAACTCCTGGGTATAGGCAAGATGCCTGTTCTACTTTATTAGATTGTGGCCATTCGGCTTGCGCCGCCGTAGCATCGATATAGGCCTGAGACAGGTCGCTACCTGCTTCCCCTACCCGACGAACCAGGGCAGAAAGACGAGGGCTACCACCGTCATCAACTTTATCAATATGTTGATGGATGGTCCGGAAGTGTCTTTGAAAGGATCGCCTACTGTATCGCCGACGACTGCGGCTTTATGGGCGTCGGAACCTTTCCCGCCTTCATGGCCCTCTTCGATGTACTTTTTGGCATTGTCCCAAACGCCGCCAGAATTGGCCATGAAGATGGCAAGCATGACGCCCGATACGAGAGCGCCAGCCAATAGGCCTCCTAGCATTTGGGCGCCGAATAGTTTTCCAATCAGTACGGGAATGGCCACGGCCATAAGTCCTGGAGCGATCATGTTTTTCAATGACCCCGTAGTGGAGATTTCAACACATCTGGCGGCATCAGGAGGATTCTTACCTTCAAGTATTCCTGGTATTTCCCGAAACTGGCGCCGGATTTCATCAACCATATGATTGGCAGCCTTGCCTACTGCCCGCATGGTCATAGCGCTGAACAGAAATGGAAGCAGTCCCCCGACCAGCAGGCCGATCATGACATCGGTGCTGTTAATATTTAGCGTCAGCGTGCCGGGCCCATCTACAGCTTTTTCGCAATAGGCATTGAAAAGGGCCAGCGCGGTGAGAGCTGCGGATCCTATGGCGAATCCTTTACCTACGGCGGCGGTGGTATTCCCAACAGCGTCTAGAGCGTCTGTACGCTTTCTCACTTCCTCGGGCAGAGCTGCCATTTCAGCCATACCGCCTGCGTTGTCCGCGACCGGTCCATAGGCGTCCACTCCGAGAGAGATACCCAGGGTGGAAAGCATTCCAACGGCAGAGATAGCGACGCCGTAGACACCGGCTTGAGAGAATGCGAAGTAGATCGCTGCGCAGATCAAAAGTACGGGGATTGCGACGGATTCCATCCCGGTAGCAATGCCGTGAATTATGTTCGTAGCCGTCCCGGTCTTGGATTGGGCGGCAATGTATTGAGCGGGCTTTGCCTCCTTGGCAGTGTAGTATTCAGTCGCTTTGCCGATTGCCACGCCGGCGATCAAACCGGAAAGGATGGCCCAAAACAGGTTCATTCCGGAAATTGAATCGCCATTGAGCGCGAGTCCTTCGAAATCGAATACAAAGGAGACTAGCGCGTATGTGCCAGTCATCATGATGATGGAGGCGACAAGCAAGCCCCGAAACAAGGCTCCATGGAGCGCGGGTTCGCTTCTGGCCTTTACGAAGTAGCTCCCGAGAGCCGAGGAGATTATGCCGCATGCTGATACCGCGAGAGGAAGAAGTACTACGCTGGATATGTTCTCCTGGCCAATGAAGAGGGCCGCGCCTAAAGTCATGGCCGCGATAATAGAACCTACGTAAGATTCGAATAAATCGGCTCCCATTCCCGCGACGTCGCCCACGTTGTCGCCCACATTATCGGCGATGGTGCCTGGATTGCGGGGATCGTCTTCCGGAATGCCAGCCTCCACTTTGCCGACGAGATCGGAACCGACGTCAGCCGCTTTCGTGAATATCCCACCACCAACACGGGCGAACAAAGCGATCGAGGAGGCTCCGAAACTAAAGCCAAGCACTTGCTCGAGCACGTGCTCGTTGATCGGTCCCGCTCCTTTGTAGAACAGAGTCAAGAGGGATATGCCTAGCAATCCAAGCCCCACAACGCAGAAGCCCATGACCAATCCAGAATTGAAAGATATCCCTAAGGCGTCTTGCACGCTCTTCCGTGCCGCTTGAGTGGTTCTGACCGCAGCGCGTGTCGCCGTGCGCATGCCAAAAAATCCGGCTAAACCAGAGGCTGCTGCCCCGCAAACAAAGGCGATTGCTGTTCGGATCCCGAGTCCCAAATCAGCGGGCGACAGGGCTATGGCCATAAACACGATGGCAACGAAGACGGCAAGCCAGGTGTATTCAGCTTTAAGGAATGCGAAGGCCCCTTCTTGTATGCGTTTGGCTATGTCTTGCATCTCTCCGCTGCCCTCGTCCCGTTTCATTATGGAGCGAAATTTGATGAAGGCAAAGATGAGAGCCACTACAGCGATGCTAATCGGGATGGTTAAATGAGCCGATGTCATAGAATGAATGTTGTATTGGGGATTTGTATTCTAAGAATTGGTTCGTCGGTAGGCGTCAGCCTTCCTTCGGAACAACCGAGATTATCATTCATTGCTGTTTGGTAAACAACAATACTTAATGATTAAATTGGACTGTTCCGAAAGACTCGAACCGACTTCTATATTGGCTCACAAATTGCGCCCTGTCAAGGAGTTGCCGAGCCGAATGCTGGGGTTTACGAAAAAATCGCGCCTAGCAAATACACAAATGAGGTCAGCGTAGTGTGTTTACTGGATACGGTAGAGATTCCGAAACTTTAATCAGTCGGTTGAACGAGGTGGTTCCAATAGATGATTACATTTTTAGTGCTTCGACCCGAAGCAATTATATCCAATCGTCCGTCAGCGTTTAGGTCGGCCAGTTTGATATCTTCACAGGCCATGTTATCGTCATCAATAGCGCTGATTTCCCATCGACCCTCGGCTGTTGGCGTGTAAAGTCGAATGCCAACGCGCCCTTTTGAATCCCTATTCCGCCAGCCTGCTACTACTTGCATGGATCCCGTTCCCAACAGGTCCGCGATTGCGATGGCGTGTCCTTGGTGTAGCCGATTATCCAGTACGGTTCTCTCCCATATACCGGCTTCCTGTTGCTCATAGTAGACGACGTTGTTGCCATGCATCGGTTCGATTGCCGCCAAGATGGCTGGAGATCCATCCTCATGTAGTTTTCCAACGCGCAGTTCGCCAGGGCTTCGGTCCATGCCGGGCAGCTCAGCTGAATTCCAGCCGCTTCCGGATGAGGTGGCGATTCGGAATCCCTCGGCTCCTCCAAGCAGCAGGCTTTGGCCCCTCGAGGAAGTCGTTTCAAATATATCGAAGTTGTGCGTTTTGTGAAGGCTATCGTCGACAAGACGGCGTTTCCAATCGGAGCGGTAGGGATTCTTACCGGTGTCGTAAGCGAAGATCCGGGAGCCGTTTTTCCCGGTCCCGCCTTGGTTTCCGCGACCGTGCAGCGGAACAACCACGAGAGCGTAGTTTCGCTCTCCCCTCGCCCAGCCCATACGGTGGGTGGTGGGATCGTGTGGGAGTTTTACAGGTTCGATGCGTCCTAATGAGCCTACGAACCAAACGCCACCCGACTTCTCTTCGCTGGCCGTTTCCCCCGGGTTCCAATTAGTGCCGACGGCCACTTCAACTTTTCCGTCTCCATCAAGATCTTTTGCGGCGATACAAACATTATCCCGCATGGAGCTGCTCGTTTCTTGGGTCTCCAGAGTCCAAAACAGATGCTTCTCCCATGTGGGATTTTCGTACCAGACAAAATCCCTCTTGTCCGCCAGAAGAACGTCATCATCCCCATCTCCATCTATGTCTCCGATGGCGAGGCCATATCCGATTTGAATACTGTCGTCGATGGTGTGAGCTATGAAATGCTGATCATGTTCAGCCCGAGAAGGAAATGTCGGGAGGATAGCGATACAAGCGACGCTGATGATTCGAAAAATTGTCATAGGAAGGGGTGCTTAATTTCGACTTGAATGACTAACGGAATGTCCGGAACTGCCGGAATACGAGCAATCTCTACCTTAGATTGTAACGGAAAATTGCATCGAGCAACGATATTGCTCGGTTCATTGGCGGGAAGCTGAGCTGACAGCGGTAGCGGCCGATCTCATGCCTACTCCCGCAAATGCGGGATACGGCGGCGCGAGCCGAGCGGGCATTTTCGAAACTTCTCGCTATAGCAATCAATGTGGCCGCTCGGAGATCGGCCGCTACCTGATACGATTCTCTAGACCCTCCCTACCTCAAGAATATTGGCGAGCTCCAGGCCCATTGGTCGTTTAGCTGGCGAACCCGCGCATAATAGGTATCACCGGTTTTGCCGACATCTTCCCATTTTAGATTCCAAATAAATTCGTGAGACAACGGGGCTCGGTGAAATCGATAAGCAGGAGAATCGATCCCTCCTAGATGTCCCGTGCGAGCGCCCCTGGCCAAACGCTCTATTGGCATGCTTACCGATTGACCATTGATCATGGCCTGGATGTTACCTTGCTTTGGCATTTCCACTTCTAGGCAAATGCCTTGGGAGGCATTCGTCGCGTTATTGGGATTGCTTCGCGTGACCGTAGTAAAGGCCACCGCTCGTTCATTTACTTGCTTCCAATTCGATTCGTAAAATCCGGAATCTGAACTCTCGCCTTCGACAGGAGAAACGACCTCGCGTCCGCGGAATCTCGGTTCAACACGTTTGATAGATCCCGAATCAATGCCGAGCTCAGCATTCCAAGGTACAGCCTTGTTGCGCTCCCCCCATCCAAGCTCAAGGTAGATGAAGGTGTGGATTGTATCGCCTTTTTGGTGGCGACTTTCAAAATCGACTTGGGATGCTCGGTAGGCCAATTGACCATTCTTGACAATGTCGACGGAATCTAAAGGGCCTGCGCCCTTTACACGAACATCGAACGAACAGGAGCCTTCATGCTCGAGAACGGATCCCATCGGTTCTTCATTGAGAGAGAACTCAAGACGAATTCGATCGCCCGTGAGAGCGTAGAGCCTTCTATTCTTGAAAGCCTCCCAGATCGCATTACGGTCGTTGCCAGTCGACCACAAGCCCGTGACGCCATGGCCATAACTTCCTGGATGCCCGCTATGGTGATCGGTGTGTCCAGAAAATCCGAATAGGTGCCCCTGTTCTAGTCCATATTGAGCCGTACTTTCCCAATCGGACCCTCCCATGGAGTGGAGAAATGGCCGCGTGTTCTCGCTTGATTCGGAGCAGCCATGCATTGAGATGATCTCGATAAATGGGCTCCACTTTGCATCGAAGGTACTCCAGTTGATCCCGCGTGTCCCGCGTCGGTAGCCAATGTGGTGAGCGAAGGCCAAGGCTTCAACGCCCTCCTCTTTCAAAGCGCTCAAGCGTTTATGGAGGTCAGGAATGCTGTCGGCATAGATGATCTCGCCACTCAATTCTTTGTAGAGAATGGTTCGGTCCCCATCAGCGTTGGAGTGGATCTCGAATCCCGGAAAGACTGTGAAGGAACCTTCTTGGTCGTACGCCTTCAGTGTATCCATCATTCTAGGCCAATTACGCTTGAGTTTCGCAAAGCCTTCGTTGTGGAAGTCGATTATATATTGTATTCGCTCATCGGGCTCGGGCATGTCCGGCCAGTGAGCGTGTCCGGTAATCGAGCAAAAATCCAGCTGCTCGCGAGCGTTCCGCAAAGCGTCTTCCAATGATCCATGGCCATAGGAAAGCCCGCAGTGATTGTGAAGATCGCCAAACAGGAGCTGCTTGTCTGCGTAGAAATTAGATCTGGTTGTCATTGTTTGTTAGGCGTTTTAATCGTAGGAGCGGCTTTATACCGCGATATACATTTCATATTGAATCGCGGGATAAACCCGCTCCTACAGTTGGCTCCACTGAAACGAATCGCTTTTGTGAAATTCAAGAGTAACTAAATATTCATTAGAGCTCCGCGGTCTTTAAACGAGTCCCTAGCTCCGCAGACCATTTGCAGAGACTTTAAGCCGTCCTGGGCGTCGCAGATTGGTTCCGCCCCATCGCAAAAGCCGCTCAGCTGGCGGATCAAAGTTTTGTCCGCGCCATAATGGGAGGACTCGAAATCCGCTCCCCCGGCGAAGAAGGTATCGGTTTCCTTCCCGAAATTCGTGTAGCTTCGAATCATTCCGTCGGAACGCGACAGGACTAGGCGTCCTGAGTCGCCAACGAGCTCCAGCGTCTCCCCATCGGGAGCCAGAGGACCAAAAATGGTGAAGAAAAGATTTCCGACCACGCCTTGGCCGAGTTGCATGTTGACGCTTCCGAAATCCTCGACGTCGTTGTCGGGACTAAAGACGCATGCGTCTTGGATGGAACGTTCATCATCGGGATTCCGTGTATTGACGAAATCGCTACTAACGGTTTCTTTGCTTTCTTCCAGTACCTCAGAGCGTCGGTAGGGGCAATCCCGATCGCAATCCCGGCATCGAGCTGGAGCGGTCGGGTCCGGTTTGAACACGCCCGAGCGTCCACCGAAAGCGCTCATGGATTGGCAATCCGAGCTGGCCATCCAGCGGAAGACGTCGAAGTGATGGCTACACTTGTCGTTTAGCGGACCGCCGGACCACTCGGTCTTGCGATGCCACCCTTGCAGATAGCGGCTGTAGGGAATGATTGAGCGAAGCAGAACCATTTGCAGCGAGCCGACTGCGCCCGCGTCCAGCAATTCTTTCATTTTGATCCACGAAGCTTCGTAGCGACGCGTGAAACCCATCAGAAGCCGATTGCCCGTTTGCTGTTCGGCCTCGGCGATTGCGTGGGCATCTTCCAAAGTGACGGAAATGGGCTTGTCCAGATAGACTTTTTTGCCAGATGCGAGAGCTGCTAGAGCATGTTCGCGATGAGCATCGGTGTGCGATGTGATAATAATCAAATCGATGGATTCATCATCGAGCAATTCTCGATATTCCCGGCAGGATTGAACGGTCGCTTGGTGTCCCTGATCATTATAGCGCTTGTCGATCTCGCCAGCAGCATAGTCGGAACTTTCCCGGGAGCGATTGGCCACAGCCGCGATCTCCAACCCGCACTCCTCCCGCTGGTCGACCATGTTGAATCCGATATGATGCAAGCCTCTAGCTCCGCATCCAATAATACCTACTTTCTTCATTGCGTATGATAGTCTGTTGTTTGACTGTTATTATTTGTAGATGCGGTCCCGCTAGGCGAGGAACGCGATCCTAGGGTAGCGCAGCCTTCCAGGCTATGTTTAGAAACAGGCAGGATGCCTGTTCTACTTTTATGTAGTCCTCTTTACCCATCGACCTTGTTCAAATCGTACTTCTTCTTGTCTCGGAACCAAATGATAAATAGAATCGTAATGATCGCCGTAATGATACCCGTTGTATTGAATATCCCACTCCAATTATATTGAGTGCCGACACCATCCCCTTGATGTATGGAAGCGATGAAGCCGGCCAAGTTGGATCCGAAAAACTTGCCGATACCAAGAAAGACGAGCATGAACAAGCCCTGAGCGGCTCCTCGATAGCGTTCACCCGCCTTCAAATCGACGTAGATCGATCCGGTAACATTGAAAAAGTCGTAGCAGGCTCCGTGGATGAGAATCGAGAACAAGATAAGGAACTGGGCGTCGACCGAGATGCCGGCGAAGAGGAAGTAGCGCAGAGACCAAAATGCCAAGCCCAGCGTCATCATCCATTTCAATCCCACGCGACCAATCATCCAAGGGACGAAGACCATAAAGGCGGCTTCGGATACTTGTCCCAAAGTCATCTTGCTCGCTACATGTTCAACCCCGATGTCATTGAGGAACATGTTAAAAAAGGCGAAGTACATTTGGATGGGAATGCCAATTAGTAAGCAGGCGCCTAGAAACACGGCGAAGTTTGGTTCTTTGGCCAGTTTCAGGGCATCGATGCCGATGACGTCCTTGAAGCCAGTCTTCTTGCCCTTGTCTTTGATTGGGGTCGACGGGAGCGTGAAATTATAGAGGCCTAGCACGACTGATGCTCCTGCCGACATTAGCAAAGGTACGGAAGTGGCCTCCACGTTGTCGACGAACATACCCAGCAGCACGTTCACCGAAAGCCCCGCTAGGACCCAGCCGATGGTGCCAAACACGCGTATGTAGGCGAAAAATTTTCGGGGAAGATGGTGAAAAACAATAGAGTTGCTTAGAGCCTCCGTAGGAGTGTAGACAATACAGTAAGCGAAGAGCGTCCATACGAAGGTGGTCGGGTCGGTGACACGAGAAAGCAGAAGCATGAGAAGGCCTGAACCGATATTCAACGCCCCCAGCACGCGGTCGGTCGGAAAGAATCGATCGGCCACCATGCCGACGAAAAACGGGGAAATGATAGCGGCTACACCAAAGAGACTGTAAGAAAATCCAACGAACTCGCCGGGCTGCTCTAGTCCCTTGCCTAGATAGGTTCCCAAGGTAACGAACCAAGCTCCTCGAGTAAAGAACTGCAGCAGCATCATCAGAGAGAAGCGGGCTTGTTTCGACGTAGTTTCGTTCATAGGGAAAGCTAAGGGGCTAGCGGTTTGGGACGGGAGCTCGATTGGATGCCGAATCAGGCCTATCAGGCAAGGTTCTATTCCAGAAGGGATCATTCTTTTTATTTGGTAGGGAGGACCGTCTCGGTCCTCCGAAACCCTTGATCAGTCATTCGTGGCAGTCGTCCTTCTAATTCGATTTTTTCAGAATTCAAAGGTAGCGGCCGATCTCACGCCTATGCTCGATAGCTACGGCGGTGCAGATTGAATGGCGATAGAAGTAGCATAGGCTTCCAGCCTGTGATCTCAACTTCTGGGTACAGGCGAGATGCCTGTTCTACTCTTAATATAGGCTCGGTTTGGCACCTCAGTAGTTCCACCGCGACGGAACGAAAAAGTGGTTTTACCCGCCTGATACGGACCGCTAAGCCAGCAGGGCTACAATCCAGCTCCCTAGGATTGCTCCCCAAGCGGCCAGTAGCATGCCTTTTTGTCCGGTTGGGCTGATTTTGGCGTGAAGTGATAGCGTCGCGACCATCGCCGAAGCCAGGGAGCCATAGACAAAAGACCAAAAGTGGGCGGCGACATCGGTTGGAAATTCCCCGCCTCCCATCCAAGCGAATAACAGGCAGCCGCCTGATAAAGGGACGAGCCAGTCTCGAGTTTGGAAGGGTTCTTTGGAGCGAAGATACATGCCGACTGGGAATCCGGTGAGCAGCCCTAAAGCAGCGAATACGGCTGTTGAGGCTCCCAGGGAGATGTAAGGATCGCCAGCTTGTACGACCGCATTGGTCAGATTCGACGCGGCCGAGACCGCGATGATCAGCGCCCAGGCAAAGCCAATTCCGAGGTATCGAGCGGATAGATAGGTGAAGAGCCCAATTCCCAGAAGATTCCCGGCTAAGTGACCGAGGTCGCCGTGCAAGGTAATGGCGGTAATTATCCGCCAAAACTCGCCGCTCTGATTGATCCCTTCGCTGCTGTTCATGCCGATCTCCGTCAAGGAGGGATAACGACCTTGGGCGTTGAATACGACAACAAGGATAAGACCGAAAAGAACAGTTGGGAGCTTGCTTGTCGTCTTGGTTGGCAAATCGACCGAAGGCGGTGGCCAATACCGATTTTTGATATCGGCAATCCTCACCTCCTGGCGCAATACATCCGCGTGACGTCTATCGACGACGAGAACAAAATAGTCTTCGTCTTGGTGGATCCAGTAGGGGCGGCCAGCAGCTAAAACAGCCAAACCCGCCTCATGGGCTTGCCTTGATGTGCGGTATTTACCAATGGCGACGAAGGGGTCTTCGTTGTTCGGGTCTACCTGTTTTAAATACGGATTCAAGAAATGTTAATTGGGTTAAAACGGAGCATCGAGCCGATCCTCCCTGCCAGATTCGAATCAAGTCTTGAATAAATTAGGGAGGACTGTCTCAGTCCTCCAACTCAAAAGCTTATTGGGCGCACTCGTCATAGCGAAAGCAATCCACGAGGTGGTCATTCACCATCCCGACAGCTTGCATGAAGGCATAGACGATTGTGGGGCCGACAAAATTGAAGTCTTCCTTTTTGAGGGCTCTGCTCATGGCTTCCGCTTCAGGAGAGGTGCTAGGTACCTCATCCATGGTTTTCCAGACGTTTTGGATGGGCTTTCCACCGACGAAATCCCAAAGAATTTCCGAGAAATCGATCCCCTGATTTCGGAGGCGAAGGAAAGCTCGAGCATTGCGTCGGGCAGAGAGGATTTTCAAGCGATTGCGAACGATCCCCGGATCTTTCATGAGCGTTTCCAATTTGGCATCCGAATAGCGAGCCATCTTTACGGGATCTAATCCGTCGAATGCCTTCATGTAATTTTCCCGTTTTCTAAGAATGGTGATCCAGGAAAGCCCCGCCTGGGCCCCGTCCAAAATGAGTTTTCCAAAGAGCGCTTGGGAATTTCTCTCCGGAATGCCCCACTCCGTGTCGTGATATCTCACATACAATGGATCCTCGCCACACCAAGAACATCGATTGATCTTCATGGGGCTTTGGCTAACGGGTCTCTGTCTCGCGGGCAAGCTTTCAACATAGATCAACTAATCATGATTCCGAGATTGATCGCGTTGTCCGGTTGTTCAAGATTTGGGAATCAATATGGAGTCTCCTTCCCGTATCCACACACTAAAGCGACCTGCGATAGAGCGGATGCTCTTCATCCATAAGGCCCTGCAAAAGGGCGGCTATCCGAATTGCTCCAAATTAGCTCGGGAACTTGAAGTCAGTTCCAAAACAATCAGCCGGGACATCGACTTCATGCGAGATAGGATGCTGTTGCCCATCGAGTACGAGCCTTCCGAGCATGGATACGAGTATACGCGAGAGGTAGAGAGTTTTCCCACAATCGACATTTCCGAGGGCGAGCTCTTAGCCCTGAGCATTGCTAGAAAAGCGCTCGATCACTATAAGGGGACGCCATTCGAAAAACCGCTTTCCAACGCTTTCAACAAGCTCGCTGCTTCCCTGCCCGATACCATCACGGCCAATCTAGAACAGCTTAGCGAAACCATTTCGTTCAAGCATGGGCAGCATTCGCAACTCGATGAGGAAACACTTCAGTTGGCCATAAAAAGCGCTTTGGAAAAGCGATTGCTTTCATTCGACTACAAGAAGGCGGGCGAGAATGGGGTCGAGAAGCGCTTAGTGGAGCCATTCCATGTCACCAACTATTTGGGCAAATGGTATTTGATTGCCAGAGATAGACGTCGAAAGGCCATGCGCACATTCCTCCTGGCTCGAGCCGCCAATCTCGAAATTCAAAAGGACACGTTTCAAATACCCGACGATTTTTCCGTCGACGACTATCTTTGGTCGAGTTTCGGCATTTGGTCCAAGTCGGGAGACCACGAAGTGGCGATCGAGATTAAGCCCAAGTTGGCGGACTACGTATCCGAGAATGTATGGCATTCGACGCAATCGATAGAGCCAATGGACGATGGCAGTATTCGTGTGCGTTTTCGACTGGGGAACCTCGAGGAAATTTGCCAGTGGATCCTCGGATGGGGAGATCAGGCCAAAGCGCTGGAGCCGCCGGAACTACGCGAGTTGCTGAAAGCGCGGGCCCAAGCGATCTGCATGCTCTATGATTAAATGTTGGTCGGGACGACTGGATTTGAACCAGCGACTTCTACGTCCCGAACGTAGCGCTCTACCAGGCTGAGCTACGTCCCGACTCCAAAGAAGGCCTTTATGGGTTGGACGGCTCGAGTGTCCAGAAACTATTTAGGTTGCTTTCCCAATGTGGGCTTCATCCGGCTGCTGAATTGCTTTCCATTTACGAAGCCGCTTCGCGTTTAATCTTTTAATCCAATTGGTGGGTTATCCCCCTCATGAAACCAGATGCGGCCCTTGACGGTTACGGTTTCCCCGGCTTTGCAGGGATCCAAGATGGGATCGAAGTGCAAACAGGGGCAGCGTGGATTTCCCCAGGTTCTCCTGAGTTGGTCCCATTGAGTCAGTATCCAGCGATTGCCGCCTTCGGATCGCGCTGCAGCGACGGAGTCGGTAAGCGTCTTATTCTCATTGGTCAGTTCGTCGAATTCTTCCGCTCCTTTCAGCATGATGCACACTTGGCCATTGATGAATTCCATATCCTCGTCAGAATCATTTTTCACGGTGAGCTCCATATCAACTGAATCGCGTAGTGGCGTAACCAATGCGGATATTTCGATCCCGTTCGGAAGCGTCCAAGAATTTCGGAGAGTCCCATCGTCGCTAATAACCCAATCGCGATTCTCGATAGAGGCGAGTTGGTAGTCCCACATCGTCGGAACATGGGTGTGTCCCAGGAAGACTAGTCCGTTCTGGCAAAAGATCGCTTCGGGCAGATCGAGAATCGCGTATTGAAATTCATCCCAGGGGAGAAAGACGCTCAGTTTGGTGCCCCGCATGGGATCGATCATGCCTTCTAGGAATCCGATTCGAGGATGACGTCCGCCTGGGTAAGGCAAAACAGTTAATCGGTCACGGTCCTTTTGAATAACTTCGCTGAAGTTGGCTGAGAGTCGTTCGATCTTACTGCTCGGGTATCCGGTTGCTTCGGCGATTTCATCCCAGGTGAAGCGATGGAATCGGCGCATATTGTCGACCCAATACTCGAGCTGGTCTCGAGTGGCCAATTGTTCCGGTGTTAGAGAACGAATCTCCATTTTTCCGGTGAATCTAAAATCGATATAGGGATCTTCCGGAGGCTCGTAGTCATCCGGTAGATACGATTCGATTTGATTGAGACCAATGACGGTAAACTCTTCCTCCTTGAGGTATTGCATGAATTGCTTGAATTTGTCTGGATCGCTATGCACCCAGGGATGGGCTATGTCAGGAACGCCATGGAATTGCAAAACGACGAATTTGCCTGGTTCAGCCCGGTCGACGACGCTTTTAAAATAGCCCAAGTCCCAGACCGGATAGGCATCCGCAGTAGTAGGAATCAAAAGCGGATGATGAACCTGAGGATCATATAGAGGACCCATTTGCCGTTTTCCGTAGGCGACTTCCGGTTGCATGCCTCGTCGCGCGAATCGGTAGCCGTTTTCAGATAAGACCTTAAAAGCTTCTGGTCCGAACTTGTTCCCTGGATACGCGAAAGTGACAGGATTGGGAACTTCGTTGCGTTGCAGCATGAAGTTAACCAGCCCAAGTTCGCCAGCCAGTATGTGGACGTTTTGGGGATCGCCCATATCTCGGTGGGTCCACGTGTGATTGCCAATCTCGAAGCCCAATTCATGGATCTCCTTGATGTCTTCCCAAGTCATGAAGTTGTCTTGGTCTTCCATCCAGCGGTAAGTGACGAAGAACGTGGCTCCGAAACCGAGCTCCTTCAGGTATGGAGCAACGAAAGTCCGGTGCGATTTAACAGCATCGTCAAACGTGAGGACGACTATTTTCTCTTGGGATAGAGAAACAAGCGGGGCGAAAATGAACGCCACGATTCCAGTCGCGATAGCCTTGACAGCTGGCAACGGAAAGAGTGATGCCGAAGAATAAGGGCAGGATCGACGCTTGCGACGACCTCGGATGGCAAGTTCTCGATTGCTTCTGCGGTCGCCGCTTGCGGCGACCCTGCTCACTGCTTTCATCTCGATATTTCTTTCCGGCAAACCCCTTGCTATATTTAAATTTTCTTTGGTACGCTCGGTTAGAGAAGCCAGCCTAGCAACCCGAGCACGATTGAACTAATCCCCATCAGGACAAACCAGCGAGCCTCTTTCTTGGTTCTCCAATTTCTGGACACATTATGGGTAGCCGATGCGAAACTTAGTCTTTGAACTTGGCTGAGAATCTCTTTGGGGTCGCCCTCACCAATACGTGCTTGAATTGATAGGCTGAAAAGCCCGGCAGAGGTGACCGCGATCCCAATAATGAAAAGAGCGATTCCAAAAATGCCTAAGGAATTATCCCGCGGGATGTGAACAGGTGAATTCGTGCCGATAGCAGAGTGTAATTCGTTATCGAGGGCAGCGCTAGTAGTTGCTCCCAAACTTTGAGCTTCATTGGCGAACGGAATTGTAGAAACGCTTTGAGATACGAAAATAGTGTCTAGGCTCGAATCTGAAAAGGGATCGAAGGTGCCGCCTATCTGTTGAGCTGTTGGGTCTTCTAATGAGGACTCCAAAACAGTTTCGCCACTCTTTTTAACCGCCTGAATCGACAGGCCTAAAGACACGCTGACTAAGGTGCCTGTCCAAATACGAGACATTCCTAGTTGAGAATTAGTGCGCAACAAGAGTTTCCTTTATAATCTGCAAGTGTCTGTGGAACGGACGAGTTTACCGTTTCAGATAGCCATGTTCTTCCAGAAAGATTAGCATGTCCCCTACGGTTTTGTAGTAGTAGGGATTTCCACCATCCTGATAATTAAAAAATCCATGCCGTTGTCCTTCATACACCATCACTCTGGATTCCTTGCCAGGTAGAGAAATCGAATTCCTTTATTGGTAAGCCAGGGACACCGGTGTTGTGGTCTTCTCAGTGCCTTGAAAAAGGATGGCGGGTGGTGTGTCGTTATCTACATTTTTTAGTGGCGAAAGCTTCTTGGGATAGTCCACTCGGCCGAGAAACGGATTGAATAGGATCTGAGGCGATGGGTCTATAGGGACACTAAGATCGTCATTCGGCGAGTCGAATCCTGGCATTGTTGCCATTGCGGAAGCAAGATATCCGCCGGATGAACCGCCACCGACTGCGATGCGGTCGGGATCCAGATTAAACTCTCCCACCAGGGCTCGAACCCATCGAAAGGCTGACTTAGCATCTTCGATACAGGGTGTAATGTCCCGATCTTCACGTTTGCCTTTAGCGCCACGAATATTGGTAGAGATTGAAGCCATCCCTAGCTTAGCTAAGATCTTGCCGTGCTCGAAAAACTGACCGGGCTCTCTCTTGTTGAATCCACTTCCGTAATACCAGGCGATTCCCGGCGTTGGAGCATCTTGGTTCTCTGGCAGGAAAACATAGAGCTCGAGTGATTGTCCGTCGACTTCCTTGTAGACGAATTTCTTGGGTTCGATTTCGGCTGGGAGTGTGCCGATCAGAAATGAGAGCGCTAGGGCGGTAATCAGGGGTCTTAACATGAGGCGAAGCTAACCACTCGAATATCTCGACTGCAATTGCAATCGATGCCTTGCAACTGAACGAGAGGCGAGTAAACACCAGCTAAGATGGCGATTCCGCTTCAACAAGCTATTCTGTCGATTCTGGCTGCTTTGCTGGTCCTTTCTGTACGATTCCTGGTCATTCCCGGGATTGACAGAACCTCCGAAGCTTTAGGTCTCGGAATAAGGCCAGATGCAAGTTGCTGGGCTATGTCACCAGCCCGCCAGAATGGGTGATTGTCGTTTCTAGCGCGTTCATGGGAGTCTACGACGCCGGCTTCTGGAACATCGCTTCGTCGAATATCATCAACTGGACCCTTTTCCTTGCTGCCGTCCTCGTATTTCGGCAGTCGGGCGATCTCAAAGGCAAGGCAACTATTGATGAAATCCTATTTGGGGTTTTCTCAGTGGTCCTCCCGCTGGCATTGTTCAAATTCGAGATACGCACCTCGGCCCTTTTGCCATCTGCTTGATGGGGGTTTTCATTGCGTACAAGATCATTGATTACCGATTGAACCCCAAGGGTGGCCTTTCCGATGAGGCGGTTGGATCTAGACAAAATCTGGCGGCCCCTATCGCGAGTATCGTAGCCGGTTTGGTTGTGATTCTTGTTTCCGGCTACTACATTGGCGATGTCTCCGAGAATTTGATACGCGAATTGGGTGTGCCAGCTTGGATGATCGGATGGATTCTGGGACTGAACAGTTCCCTACCCGAGATGAGCGGGTTCTTCGAGATCTTTCGCTAATACAAAAGGGCGGGCTCTCTTAAAGGAATGCAAGAGACTAAGGAAGCCCTCGATGCCCTGGTAGCGTCGAATGTGTGCAATCTATGCGTTATCTTGCCCTTCGGCATCCTTATTGTGGCGGTATTTTAAGCAGTTCCCTATCAAACGAAATTCTCTTGGTCAGCTCTCAGACTCAGACTCGGAATCCCCGCTCAGGCCCGAAGAAGAGTCCCCTTGCTGTACCAATCCGTGGATAAGAGCTCCGGCCCCAAAAATGAACGTCACTATGAGGCCAGCGATGAATAGCAATTGGTCGCTCATTTTCCACCTCCCGCCAGTATGAGAGCTCCCGCCGAGCAAATAGATGGTACCCAAATGCCCACGTAGATACCCTGTTCGTGGTTTCCGGTGAACCACAAGGAAACGGACAGCAGGAATGATATTCCGGCGGCCGCCAGAAACAAAGATTTTGCTTTTAGCTTATTCATAGGTATTTAGCTGGTTGTTCAAACTGAAATTCCGAAGCCAGTTTTCGATATTGAACATGATAAACGAGCTTAATTATAATTATTGAACATATTTAAAGATCTCAAAAGTTGTTCAAATAACAAATTTAATTGTTCAATTCACGGAAAAGCTGTTTTTCCCCCCCGCCATCCATCCCCCACGCTGAGGCTCGACCGACCATCGAAGGGTTCAAATTGGCGCTGGGTGGACCTGAGGTTGAGCATCGCCTTCTGGCAACGCGTAAGGGATCTGAACTTGCATCGCTCTCATAGCAAACTGCTGCGGCTCTGGGAGCGTTTTGCCCGATCCTCCGAAACGCGAACACGGAGGACCGAGACGGTCCTCCCTAGCAAAATACCGAATCGTCCCGATTTGCGATAGACGGTTTCTGTGATCCAGCTTTGCTAGTTCCGATCACCAACGCAGTAGAGCTTCTTGTTGGTGCGGATGAACAACTGCCCTTCTGAAGCCGCGATGGTGGCCCGCGAGTGAGCCTCTCCTTCGTCGCCCATGGCGATTTGGCTGATAATATTTCCATTCCCGGCATCAACCACGACAACGTCCGAGTTGAAGTTCATCAGGTAGAGCTTGCCGTCTGCCGCCAGCGGCGATGCTTCGAACTTGTCTCGCCCAGGAGTTTCCATGGTCCATTTGACTTCGCCGCTCTTCGGTTCGACGCGTGAGAGGGCTCTCCGCACATCGCTGAGAATGAAAAAGTCTCCATCGTAAAAAGACGGCGTTGGAACGTCCGAGGAAATGTCGCGTCCTTTTTGGCTGATCCAGGCAATGTCGCTTTCGCTGAGGGTACCGTTTCCACCGGCTTTGAAGGCGTAGATCGGTTCGCGTTTGGGAGCGCAGGCGAGGATGAAGCCATCACCGGCAACCGGCGATGGGACCAGGCGCCAATGGCCAATACGAGTGGGATTCCACGTGCCCCAGCGCCAAAGCTCCTCGCCATTCGCTGGATTGTGGCCGGAAATCGCGTCGCCGCCAACGACTAGGATTTCCTTGCGCCCGCCGTGTTCGAATGGCACGGGCGTGGTGAAGGCCTCCATCGACTCGGCCGTTGCTTTGCTGGGACGAAGCGTCCGGTAAAGTTCCTCTCCGGTCTTTGGGTTCAATGCCAGGAGGTAGGATTCGTTGTGAGCTTCTCCGTGACCCCAGGCCGGAACGTCGCGTTGGAGAATCTGTAGAATCAGCCTGCCGTCGACGAGGAGCGGGCTCGTGCTCGGAGTCCAGCCGAATGCCAGTTTGCCGTAGTCCGTCTCGATATTGCGTTTCCAGACTTCATTGCCCTTGAAATCGTAGGCATGCATCAAGCCGTTACCGTAAAAGAACACCACGATCTCACCATCCGTTGCGGGCGAACAGGAAGCATAGTCGCTCCGATCGTCGCGACGGTAACCGTTGCCCACTTGGTGCTCCCAAAGCAGCTTCCCCGAATTCCGGTCGAAGCAGAGAGCGTGCAAGGAATCGGTCTCAGGTTTTGCTGATGAAATAAAAACGTGATCGCCCCAAACAATCGGCGATGCAGCGCTGGGCCCTGGCATTTCCGCGCTCCAAGCGACATTTTCGGTCTTCGACCAATTCGTCGGGTAACTCCCGCCATCTGTGGAGCCATTGAAATTAGGGCCGCGCCATTGCCCCCAGTTGGCGCCAGATGCGCTCAATGATGCAGCGAACAGAAGTATCAAAAACGAAACGTGTTTCAGGGTGTGAGTTTTCATCGGTATTATTATGATGTCGTGATTCGGAAATTTGATCGTTGTATGTGTGAAGCAAACTTGCTGCGACACAAGCCTACTCGTAGTCTTACGGGGATCGAGCGAGGCGCATCCACGCTTCCAACGTTTTGTCCCAGTTAGCTTTGCTTGCCCGTTTAGCGCGCAGACGCGAATAACGAAAACGCTGAGAATCTGCTTGAAACTCGATCGGCGTTAGTAAACCTGTCTCTCTCCTCGATTTCGAGGAATGCGTTTGATAACAACGCGGCGTGGTAGCCAAGTGGTAAGGCCGAGCTCTGCAAAAGCTCTATCGCGGGTTCGATTCCCGCCCACGCCTCCATTCTCTGCAAGGTGTCCGAAGCTGAACGAGTTTACAGTGCTATGGATCGGAAACCGGAATTCTTAATTGGTCATAAATGCAAAATCAAACGTAAAAACCCGATGCAGATAGATGCGGCCTAATCCTCCTCGCTCGGAATAGAGGCGGCGGCAATCATGCAAGCAGTCAAGTTCTGTCATGATCGAAGCATGCCGGCAGTCCCGATTATTGATGAGATAATGGTGCCAGAATCTGAGGGTGAGAAAGTCGCTCTGCAGCTGCTGTCCCTGCTCAACCAGCAGTTCAGCCTGAAGGCTGTAGTCAGTGTCGATTACCATGACTCGAACGCCGAGGACTTAGCCCGCGAGTAGGTTTTTCGCTATCGAGAACCATCGGCCCAGGACAAAGTTTTGACACCCTGCCCCGATGGCTACTGCCCAGATTGCTGGGATAGCAATTGCGTGTATTTTATGAACTCTCCGTTTCCCTGTAGCCATGTTAGGCACCGCCAATCATAGCTTCTGCGAGAGCAGGGGGCCTCCCAAAACCTAAACGCCTTTGCACTTAGATCGCGTCGGGGATGGCAGAAAAAATATCGGGAAATTTGGATTTTGTAAAAATCTCTGGTCCACGCTCTCCCCTTAATCGGTTATCTCATACACCTCAACCAACACCTCGCCCACACCATCGTCCGCCGAGCTGACCTGTACTGTATAAACCCCTACATCGAGTGTTACGAGGGCAGCGGCACTACTTGTATCGTCGGTCATGAATGGGCGACCTTGGAACGTCTCGCTTGGCTCTAGGGGGAATGCTCCAGCCGAACTCATCGCAGATACGATTTCAGCGACATTGTCGTTGTCAGCCTTCCAATCATCGATCGTGGCTACTAAATCCGGCGGGTTGCCATCCCATCGAGACTTATAAACCGTCATAGTCGGATTTGGAAGAGGCGACCCAACGCCCAAATCCGCGAGCTTCGGCCCAACTGCGCGAATAAGCATTTTCTTCTGCTCGCCGAGAACCACGAAGCCAGGAGTGAGCATCTCGCCCTCGCCAAGGAATACGCGGGCCGATACATTGACAATTGCACGGGCGGCTTCGGCAGCCGCACTCAAATCAGTCGCCGCAAAAAGACTGTAGGATTTAGGGTCAGAAGTGACGTCGTTTTGTCCAGCAGTCCTCGCAGAGCTGATGTCGGATGCTGTGTAGAGATTGAAGGATGCTGGGTCAGAAGTGACGTCGTTTTGTCCAGCAGTCCTTGCAGAGCTGATGTCGGATGCTGTGTGGAGATTGAAGGATGCTGGGTCAAAAGTGACATCATTTCGGCCTAAGGCTCTGCCCGATTCAAAATTATTAGAGAGCGGTAAATCTCGCGCAGCTGGACTCCCATATAGGAGGACTTGCGAGGATGACAAAGAGAAAGATGTGTAGCTATCTTCAAAGAGAATCGGCAGAGTTACGCTGGCAAGACTTGTGCAATCATAGAACGCATAATCTCCAATACTCGTAACGCTGTCTGGAATGATTATACTGACAAGGCTGGTGCAACCATTAAACGCAAGCATCTCGATACTCGTAACACTGTCGGGAATGGTATAAGAATCACCTGATTTTTTAGCTGGGTATTGAACCAATAACGTCTGTAATTTGTTAAAAAGTACGCCATCTACAGAACTAAAATTTG
>MDTA01191772.1_pt1 | contig 21435 bp, 15 predicted proteins | sample 811151 | NCBI WGS metagenome assembly MDTA01 (sample SAMN05326648, study PRJNA326480) | marine metagenome | isolation source: seawater | place: Indian Ocean: South | collected 2010 | reverse complement strand
GTTCAGGGATACTCTTCAACAGGTTGCCTTTATTTTCACCGCTTCCAAATTTAACCTCGGTAAAGTTTGATGAGTGCCTTAACTTTAAACGATCTCCAAAAAACAGTCCTAAACTTGCCTCGACCCCCTTGTGAGTGCTCTCAGGTATGTTGCCATACTTGAAGGTTGACATCATAAAATCAATCTCATCCTCGATATCCATAGTGTAGTAAACAAGGCTTGCTTCACCAGATAGATTGAGGTTAGGCAATAAAAATTTTTGATTTAATCCAATATCAATGTTGGATGATTTCTGAGGAACTATAGATGAATTTGAGTAGTTGATACTTCGATCGAAAAATACGATCTGCCTAGAGTCGAATAGCTGATCAAGGGTTGGGGACTTAAATGCTTTGGACCAATTGGAAAAAAAATATCCCTCAAATGCTTCTGAGCTCATGTACCTGTAACTCAAACCTACTCTGGGAGAAAGGTGATTATCAAGACGCATATTTTTTGTACTACTGTCAATCTTTCCTTCATTATTTATATTATCAAGTCTCATTGCAGCTATAAGACCCAAGTTGTCATTGATATTGTGCTTAGCCTGTAAATAAAGCCCAAGTTTATTTCCTGTTCCCGAACCGTCTGATAGTTTTTGCTTTGTATTAATATCATGGTAATTACTTTTGAAAAAGCCATATTCGCTATCAAGACCAAAATGAATTTTTGTTTTATTTAACCGAGTTTGGTATTTAATCTGGTTCCAGAGAACAGTGCTGGTCTGTTTCTCAAATTGTGAGTCCCCAAGTTCACTTGTCAGCTGTATAGTGCGGGTTTCGTCCTGATCCAATGCGCGGATTCCAGATAAAATAGAAAGTTTATTATTAGTTCCTCTTGAAAATTGAAGTGTGGCACCTAATTTTTGATATTCGCGATAATCTCCTGCATACATGCTGTGGCTTAGGGTATGGTCTAAGTCAAACAGATTTTGTGTTAATGCACCAGAGGTTTGCAGGTTGAGGTTGTCATATCTTAAATCAATACTTAATGAGTTCTTTTGATTAATAAGACCGCTGTATGATCCAGAGAGTGTATTTTTTTTGTATTTTGAGTGATCTCTGTAACCTGGGGCACTTTCACTGCTTAGGTTTATTCCAATACTGCTAAGATCACGTTGGTAGTTTGATCTAATATTAATTGATGTTTGATCGTACTGATCACCATTTACAGTTGCGCTTAAATTATTTTCTAAAATATTTTGTTTAGTGATAACGTTGATAACACCGCCTACTGCCAAGTCACCGTAGGAACTTGATCCACCTCCTCTGATTAGTTCTATTTTTTCTACATGATTGATTGGTATTATGTTCCAATCTGCTATGCCATTATTGAAATCGTTTACCGGTACACCATCCACAAGCATGAGAACATATTCAGCCTCTCCACCGCCGTAATATCCTCTAATAATTGGTATTGGGCTGTGTCCTGAGGCATCTAGATTAGAAAATGTGATTCCTGGGAGATATTCTATTGCATCGGCTAGTGTTTTTAGTGGCAGACTTTGAAGCTCTGCTGAGCTCAGTATTCCAGATGGTATTGTTGACTCTTTTACTTTCACTGCGGAACGATCACCAACTACTAAAATTTCTTCAAGGTTGAATTTTGACTCGTTTTTTTTATTTTCCTGAGAAAATACAAACGATGCCAATAAAATTATATTTAGAACTAAGATTTTTTTTGTATTCATTTTTTTTCTTTGGTTTTTATTTAAAATTAAAATATTAAACTTATACTAAAATACACACTCAACATGGACGAACAATTGCTCGATCAGTATCTAATTTGTTTTTGATCTTAACTTCTTTACCTTTATTAAATCAAACATTTTGTAACATAGAAAATTAAAATTAATAAACTAAATTAGTTTGTGGTAAAAACATTGAAAAAATATCTGGCTCCTTATGAAAAAAAATGTGTAGTCAAAGCCTTTCACATTAGCTTTTATTGTATTTTATCATTTGTCAGCATTTCCTGTAGCCGCACAGATAACAAAACAAAAAGTATAATGGTTTTTACAAAAACATCAGCCTTCAGGCATCAATCTATCGAGCCATCGATAAATGCAATAAAAAAAATGGGCCAGAATAATAATTTTAAAGTTTATCAAACAGAGAAGTCATCTGACTTTTCTCTTTCGAAACTAAAACAATTTGATGCTGTTGTTTTTCTAAACACATCTGGCGATGTCCTTAACGAAATTCAGCAGAATGATTTCAAAAGATTTTTCCAAAGCGGGAAAGGTTGGGTGGGTGTCCATTGTGCTACAGATACAGAAACAGATTGGCCTTGGTATGGTAAACTTGCAGGTGCATATTTTAATGGACATCCTGCTATTCAAGAAGCAACATTAAATGTTCTACAAAAGTCACATTTAAGCACGAAGATGTTGCCTGAAAATTGGACACGAACAGATGAGTGGTACAATTTTAAGGATATTCAGCCTGATATTGATGTTTTAATTACTCTGGATGAGAGTTCGTATGATGGTGGCACTAACGGAGAGAATCATCCAATATCTTGGTGTAAGGAGTTTGATGGCGGCAGAGCATTCTACACTGCACTTGGTCACACTACTGAATCTTTTGAAGAAGAACTGTTTTTGGCACACTTACTTGGTGGAATAAAATGGTCAATGGGAGAGTGATTATTGAGCAGAGAAAAAATATCAAAGGAAGTTGAAGAATATCTGACCAATTTTACCCTCAGTGAGAGGAACATGGTTAAGCCAATGATTGATGCAATGGAAAGGATGCAAGTTCAATGGACCGGTTAGGTGGAAAGTTTTTCTTTAATGCATCCAAAGAAGTCCAGTTATCTAAATTTTTTAGTTGATCAAGTAAATAACGTAGGGGGACAAAGTGAGAGCTGAAAAGTATTACTTAGAGTTTCTGATTTTGGCAGAAAATGCTTCCGTCCTTAATACACTCTCCTGTGAATAGTACAGTCAAGAAAAAAAGGTAAAAGATGCTTTTGATCATCAGATTCATGTTGTTTTCCATATGGCCAACCCTTATAGTTTCAAGGGAAAATTTCTTCAGAACCCAATAGATTATGGTGGAGCATACGATTATTACATTACCACATTTAGTTTGGAACGCATATTCTAAGAATCAAAATAGCATGCTGATCTTGTTCGCTTGAAACAATAATTATTTCTTATATTCATCGTCAATTAATGCAAATAATTACTAAGTTGTCATGAAAGAAGTTTTGTCATTTCATAACAGATAGCGATAAAAAAAATCTGGAACAAATTATCACAAAACTAGTAATACATAATGTAGATGCCAATTAAGGTTTAGCTTCATTGCAAGGAGAGATAACTATGAGATCTAAATTTCAAATTTCACTAACGATCAGTTTTCTGTTTTTTTACGGATGTGAGAGTATGCTTACAGAGCCTGAGCTCATGTCTGATGCTGAGATAATTGAAATGATTAGAAGTTCCAGCAAGGTAGAAATCTCGGTGGAAAATATTCCAACAAACTCAAAAGATATCATAACCGAAGATTATTACGATTACGTTAGTATGAGCGCTTTTGAGGCTAGAGACTTAGGTTTTGAGGTAAAATTAGCTGGGTTAGGAGAGAAAATTGGTGCACGTAACGAAGTCTATTTTAATAAAAAGGGTAGAAAACTTGTTCCTGGAGACTGGGGAAAAAAAGGTGCCTATGGTAAGAGGCCCAGAGGAAAAGGAGGAAATCAAAATGGCGACTTCAGTGGTGATGATTGGAAATGCTTTGATCTAATTTTTCCTATTACTTTCAAAATGGGAGATGGTTAAATAATAGCAGTTGAAACTGATGATGAGGCAGGCTGGGGAGCTATGAGATCATGGCATCATGCAAATCGTGGAGCGGACCATAAACCAGAAATGCAGTTTCCTGTTGTAGTTCACATTAATGAAGAATCTGTAATAATAAATAATGATCAAGAACTAAGGGAAGTATACGGTGAGTGCAGAAAAGATTTTAAAGATAATGAAGACTACAGTTGGGGTCAAAAAAGAAGACCATGCTTCAAAGTCATTTATCCAGTAACGTACACAATGCCTGACGGCTCCAGTATGCTTGTGGCTGATCACAGCGAGAGAGATCTTAAAGAATGGTATAGCAACAATTCTGGTTTCGAAGGTATAAGGCCAGAGATTCAATACCCGGTTACTATTGTGTACGAAACTAAAAACGGTGATAGCTCTGTTACAATTAACGATCTTGAAACCATGCAGTCTGCCAAAAGTGAATGTTCTGATGAATGGGAAAACGGATTCAAGAGGGAATGTTTTGAAATGCTATTCCCCTTAACTTACACAATGCCTGATTTTTCTGTGATTACAGTAGAATCTGAAGAAGGATATATTGCCGTAAAGAATTGGTATGTAGAAAATCCAGAGAGTAAAGAAAAGCCAATCCTAGAATACCCTGTAAATATTAGGTTACTATATTCAGATGATGAAAATACATTCAGCGTTGCAAGTGAAGAGGAATTCTCTCAGATTAAAAAGGATTGCTGGGAAGAATGGAAAGAAGGTGAGAAAAAAGAATGCTTTAAGTTAGTCTATCCTATAATTTACGAGTTACCTGATGGTTCCATGATCACGGTGCAGAGCGATGATGAGGAAGGGTGGCAAGAAATTAAAAATTTAAATGTCACTGAGGAAGACCTTATCCTGCAATATCCAGTAGATATTACGATAAGCACCGAAGAGGGAGATATTACTCAAACAATAAACAGCGCAGAGGAAATGAGATCAGCTAAATCTAGATGTATTGAGGACTGGTTTGGAGAAGACGGAATGGGTGAAGATAAAACTCAAGAATGTTTTTCAATGGTATTTCCAATTACGTACCTTATGCCGGATAATTCTAGTCTGACCATTAATAACGATGAAGAATCAGAGTGGATAAATTTAATAACATGGTATGAGCAAAATACTGGATATAATGAGGAGCCCACTCTTCAATATCCAATTGAAATAGTTTACAGAACTGAACAAGGCACTACCAGTGTAATTCTGAACAGCGATCAAGAAATGGAAGATGCTGAGAATAATTGCTGGGATGAGAGAGAGCGGGAATAAAGTCTGTACGAAAAATAATTTGTAACATTTGATCATTGCACTGACCTCAATAGGTTTCAGCTTTTTTGTTTGTAATTTTCAGTTCAAGTTAATCTATCTATGAAAAGATTTTTGCTGAGAATATTTCTTTTAATTTCATTTCTATTTCCAGAGGATCAAAAGAAAGAAAAAATATTATTCATAGGAAATAGTTTTACCTTCTACTGGAACCTTCCCCTAGTCATAGAATCAATGGGCAAGGAACGTGGATATGATTTTGATATTTTTCAATCAACAATAGGCGGAAGTTCCCTAAAAAGTCATTGGCTTCAGGAAAACGATCTCAAATCAAAAGAACTAGTTACTTTTGGTAACTTCAGCAAAGTGGTGTTGCAGGATTACAGTTCTAACCCTTTAATCAACACTGAAGAGTCATTATTATACTTTAATAAGTTTATTGATCTCGTTTTGGAAAAAAATGGTCATCCTTTTATCTTTGCTACTTGGTTTTATAAAGGGATATCCGAACATAGTTTTGAGTCAATTGATCCGATACAAAATGTGCTCAATAAACTAACTCATGACAAACGAGCTAGCCTTGTTCCAGTAGATACAGCATTTAGAATATTTCAAAAAAGATATCCTAATGTTCCTCTTTTCACTGATGATTTAAAGCATCCTTCCCCTGTGGGTACTTATTTAGCGGCATGTTTATACTTTAAAATTTTTACGGGACAGAGTCCTCTTGGTCTGGCTCGAAGATATGAAAGAAAAGATGAAAGCGGGAAAAAAATATTTCTGGGAATGGTTGAAAAATTAACTGCAGAAAGGTGTCAAAGAATAGTCGACGAAATTATTTAGATTAGAACTAAAGTTTCAGAACTATTTCTTTGCATTAGTTAAATTGTAGGCTTCATAACGAATGACAAAACCTTATAAACCAAGATTGAGAAAATTTGAGAATGCTTCAGGACAGAGGCATGTATCTGATAAAGATCGCTTCCTCTACAGAAAAAAGAATCATACATCTGATTTTCGATTTAATATTATTGGATCAGGGACCATGGGACAGGAGCACATGTTTGTTACGGTATTATTGGGAGAAGCATGTATCCACGGTATATATGACACTGATAAGCTTAGCATGCAAATCGCAAAGGAAGAATATGCCTCTTATGCTTCAAATGAACTGATTCTTTACGACGACTTAGAAACAGCCTGTAACGATACACAGGTTGATGCACTAATTATTTGCACGCCTAATTTCACCCATTATGAGGTTTTAAAGATTGCGATAAAATCCGAGAAACCAATTTTTCTAGAGAAACCTATGGCCACAGATGTAAAACAAGCTTTGGATATATTTAAAATTTCGCAGGAGTACCCAACTTTCATACAGATTGGTCTTCAATACAGGTTTAAATCACAATACAGAGAAGCTTATTATGAAGCCACAGAAAGAAAAATCATCGGAAATATAAAAACAATATCCATGTCAGAATACAGACCACCATTTTTAGACAAAGTAAAACAATGGAATAAGTTTTCTTCCTTTTCGGGAGGTACATTAGTTGAAAAATGTTGCCACTATTTTGATTTAATTAGCCTGTTTTCAAGATCAAATCCCATCAAAGTATATGCAGTCGCAGGTCAGTCTGTCAATTTTCTTGATTTTAAACAGAATGGGATACGCTCTGATATTGATGATAATGCATTTGTTATTATTGAATATGAAAATGGTATCAGAGCAAGCTTTACCTTAAACATGTTTTCCCCTATTTTTCAGGAGGAGTTAATACTTTGCGGAGAAATGGGTAAAATTGAAGCATATGAAGAATATGATTTTAAAAACCAAGAGCACGCAAATGCCAAAATCTCCATTCAACTAGGCGAGAATGACTATTCCAGATCAACTGATGTCTTTTATTCAAGTGCGGTTGAAAAAAGTGGGCACCACGGAGCAACTTATTTTGAGCATGTGGAGCTTGTCAATAGGTTAAATGGGTTAGATTCAGATTCAGCAACGCCAAAAGAAGGATTATGGTCTATAGTAATAGCTTCAGCTGCACAGGAGTCTATATCTAAAGGATCACACGTAATGATGGATGAATTTTTGAATAATTACAAGCTCTCTTGGTTACTAGATATTTAATATTCAATTATATATGAGAGGAATGTTAATGTGTATGAAAAAGTAAAGGCTAGGGATCATCATATTCCATCAGTTGGTTTGGGACTTTGGAAAATTGATGGGGCTGATGCCACCTCCATTGTAGAAAAAGCCATTGAAATAGGTTATCGACATATTGATAGTGCTGCTGACTATGGAAACGAAAAAGAAACAGGCTATGGTATCAATGCAGCTATCAAAAAAGGCTATTGTAATAGGCACGATCTTTGGGTTACTTCCAAACTATGGAATAACTATCATAGACCAGAACATGTCAGACCTGCATGCGAAAAGACACTGAAAGATTTAGGTCTAGACTACTTAGATCTGTATCTTATACATTTTCCCATATCACTAAAATTTGTTCCATTTGATCACCATTATCCACCAGGGTGGAACTCTGTTTTAAATAATAAAAAAATCCCGAAGATGGAGATCGATCCTGTCCCGCTTCATATGACTTGGCTTGCTATGGAAAAGCTGGTTGATTCTGGTCTCGTAAAAAGTATTGGCGTCTGCAACTACAACACTGGACTGTTGCATGATTTGATGGCATATTCAAATATTCAACCGGCGATGCTCCAGATCGAGTCGCATCCATATCTAGCCCAAGAGAACCTTGTTAAGCTTGCTATGGAGTACAACCTAGCTGTAACTGCTTTTTCACCATTGGCATCTCTGTCCTATGTCTCTTTGGATATGGCTAGACCAGATGACTCAATTATTAATAAAGATGTTATTAAAAAAATAGCAAATTAGCACGGGAAAACCCCTGCTCAGATCGTTCTGCGTTGGGGGTTGCAACGGGGTACTGCAATAATTCCAAAAACTATTAGATTTGATCGACTAAAAGAGAATATTTCCATTTTTGATTTTAGTTTAAGTTCTTCTCAAATGAGCTCCATTAGTGCTTTGAATTGTAATCGGCGGTATAATGACCCTGCAATTTTTTGTAAACAATTATTTGGAAAGTTCTTTCCAATATACCAATAAAAAACTGATTCAAATAACCATGGTTGCTAAAACTTTCAATATCAAAGGTCAGAAAAACTACGATGATGTTTTTCCTTTTTCCGTACGTTCCTGTGCAGGATTGGATAATCTAAATTCTTTGATAGATTGGATTGAGAATCATCGAGATCATATACTAGAGAAAACTGATAACCATGGTGCATTCCTCATTAGGGGGTTTTCAATTGATAATGAGCATGATTTTGAAAGAGTGATTAAAACTTTTAGATTGGAAAATCTTTCTTACGATAACACTTTATCAAATGCAATTCGCCAAAATAAAACGGAACGTGTTTTTACAGCCAATGAAGCTCCCAAAGAAGTGCAAATTCATTTGCATCATGAACTAGCCCAGACTCCACTCCCGCCAACACACCTGTTTTTTTATTGTAAAAACAAACCCAGTACAGGCGGTGAAACACCTATCTGCAGATCTGATATCTTATTTAAAATGATAAAAAACCAGATTCCTGAATTTATTCGTGACTGTAGTAAGCTTCATGTTAAGTACACAAATATTATGCCAAATAAATCAGATAAATATTCTGGTCAGGGCAGAAGCTGGTGCAGTACTTTGGCGGTTAATAATAAACAATCTGCAGAAAACAAGCTAAGGAATTTAGGATATAAATGGGAATGGCAGAGTGATTACAGTATAAAAGTACAAACAAGGCCATTGCCTGCTATTAAAACTACTAAAAATGGAAGAAAGGTTTTTTTTAATCAAATGATCGCAGCATTTCAAGGCTGGAATGATAAGCGAAATAATTCAAAAAAAACGATATGTTTTGGAGATGGGTCAGAAATTTCCTCTAATCATATGTCAACTGTTTCAAATTTAGCGGATAAAATAACTTTTAATCTAAGCTGGGAGGAGAAAGATATTTTAATTATTGACAACACTCTTGTGATGCATGGACGCAGACCTTATAAAGGGGAGAGAGAGATTTTGGCATCATTGGCAATTACAAAAATTTAGAGTGTGCTGAATTAATTTAATTAATGATATTAATTTGTTAAAGAAAGATATTTTTTTATTTGTTGTAATGCGAAATACTAGTTTAGTTTTTTGGTACTAATTACCAAATACAAATTGAAACTTAACTCATTACGATACCTTTTATTCGCATTTTTTCTTTCTTGTGCCCTTGAGTTACCAGAGGAAGGTAAAATGCCTCGCTGGTCAACAATAATTCAAATTCCATTGGCTGAGGAGGAAATAACTCTGAGTTCTCTCGTGGATGATACATTAATTGTTGTTGATGGTCTCGATAATTACTTTGAAAACTCGTCCTACAAAGATTCAATATTTGTTTACCAAAAACAGATATCTATTGAAAAAGTTGAGGTTGGGGATCGTATTAAAATTGATCCAATTTCAACAAGTTTTAGCCAGAGTATTGAGGACGTAAGCATTAATAAGGTGGAAAAAAAAGTTTCTTCCAAAGTAGGGACTATAAGTCTTGAGGATATGGAACCTACTTCAACTGATCCATTCATTTTTAAAGAGATTTATCCAAATATCGAAAACACTCCGGATGGGCAATCAGCTGCCATATCAGCTTTCGATATTTCTCCTATTACAAACCCATTTACATTTGAAGATTTTTCAAATGCTGAGTTTGAGAATGGGCTTTTACTCATAACTATCGAGAATAATATGGTGATTCCGCTGGGTCCTCCTCTCAACATCCAGCTTCTTAGTGCGAATGGTTCGGATACCACAAGCATATCCGGTGGATTCGTCCAGTTTGATACCGTTATAAATGCTAATGGAGGAGTTGCTTCAGAAACATTGGACCTTTCGAGCGTAACCTTACCTGGGAATATTTTTGTTCAGGTATCTGGTGAGTGCCAGGGAACATCAGGAATTCAAATTCCAATTAACGAAGATTCAAAAAATTCAAGCTTTCTTGTTAAAATATCAGGGTCCGATTTGAAAGTGTCTTCTGCAACTGCAAAAATACCACAGCAAAATATTAATGAAGTTGGACTAATTCAACTTGATCCTGACTCCAACAAAGTGGTAAGAGCAACTATTCAACATGGGAACCTAAATATTAGGGTCGATAATTACATGGATCTGGAGAGTGTTTTAAATGTGTCTATTCCTGGCCTTGAGTCACCATCAGGATTAGAGTTTGAGACTAGTATCGAGATAGCCGGGTCGGCGACAAATATTTTAGACCTGAATGATGTTGCCGGCTATGTTTTAGTAATGGATCCGGATAATCAATCATTAACCTACAATTACAGTGTACTCACAATTGACTCGGGTAATGAATTAATAGCTTTGACGTCTGATGATAGTATTTTGGTTGAAATCACACTCGAGGGCTTGGATTCTGAATCTGATATTACATTTTCTCAATTTGAAGGTTTCTTGGAGCAAGATGCAATGATTGACTCCAGCACAATTTTTTTGGATAGCCATACCAAAGTTGACCAGGCAGATATTAAAGAAGGGAAATTGGTTCTTGATATAGAAAATGGGATTGGAGTAGAGGCGATTGTGAACTTCAAAATTCTTGAGTTTGTTCGAAATGGTGCTCCGCTCGATACATCATTTCTACTAAAGGAAGGCCCACTGTCTGTACCCATAGAACTGAGTGATTACAAAATGGATCTCGATCATCTTGCAGATTCCCAAGTGGTTAATTATTTTTCTATTATTGATATCCCCTCTGATGAAATGATGTCACTCTCTTTTGGACAGTCCATTGAAATTGATGTGCGGATTGATACAATGTCCTTCTCAAATATAAGTGGTTTTATCGATCCTGTTTTTGTAGAAATAGATACTTTCCAAAACACTATCGATATTCCTAATGATTTAGATGATCTTGATTTTTCAAAAATTGATATGGAATTTTCATTTACATCAAGCATTGGATTACCAGTTTATCTAGATCTTGAATTAAAATCTTTTAATGATGATAATGGAGAATCAATAGTCAGGAGTCTCAGTGAAATTAACATTACCGAAAATCCAATATTTACAGTTGATAGTGCCCAGGAATTAATTAATATTAAACCAAATAGAATTATCGCCTCTGGATCGGCCAGAATAGGTTCCCTAGATGTGTATGGAAGTGTCTCTTCCACTGATACTCTACTGGGTAATCTAAATATCGCAGCTCCTCTGGCTTTTGATTTAGGTTCGGGAAGTAAGATAGATATTGAACCGAGACCTCTAGAATCAATAAGTCTCGATGATGTAAAGAGCGTGAAGGTTTTTTTAGATTATGGTAATGAGTTTGAATTTGGTGCAGACGTGAATCTGCTTATATCTCCAGATACGCTAAAATTTGATAGTGGGAGTGCTGACACACTTGCGTTTTTAAGTATAAAAAATAATTCAATTGATAAAGACAGTATTCTATTGGATGATTCAAAACTTTCTATATTAAATAATAAAGGTAATTATACTAAAGCTTTTATTAATCTCAATAGTGATGGGGAGGGGCCCGCCCGCTTTCTTTCAACAGATACAATGAACATAAATATGTATATCAGCCTAGAAACAATAATTGATCCTAGTAAAAAAGAGAGTGGAAATTGATATTTCGTTTCAGTATTCTTTTTCTAGTTATTACAAAAAGCTGGGCTCAATTATTTTATTCTCCTATAGATGTAGCTACTGCTGGATCTGCTTTGGGAGGAGGGCTAGGTACTCATGTAATCCAAACAAATCCAGCATTGCTTGGCATAGGACAAGAAGATATAATTCCATTGACTTCTATGGATACTATGAAAATTTTCCACCGTATCCGGCTCGCTGTTTCGGATAATGTTCAAGAAATTATGATGCTTGAGGATAAGCTAACCCAGGCGATGCCAGAACATGATTTTATTATTCAAAAATCAGATACGATTTTTGCACTAGAGACTCAAAATTTCTCAGACCTACTATCAGCCTCAGTTTTTGCAGATAGTCTGCCAAAAGAGTACACTAACTATGAAGTCATCACAGACACAATATCAGAAATGGTATACATTCCTGATAAAGAATATCGGATACAGTTAATTGCAACTACGGAAAAGGACTCTCTCAGAGCATTCAAGAAAAAAAGTAAGGCGATAATTAAAAGTTTCGGAGGCAACACTGTATTCATAGACTCAATGTACAAATACAGGATAGGTCGATTCGTTAGAAAACAGGACGCAAAAATTTTGAAAGATAGCCTTATAAATGCTGGTTTATTTTCTGACGCGTTTATTGTTCTTGAGGAAAGAAAACCGCCTAAAAAGCGAGCTCCAAAATTCTCTATTTCTTTACCGCTTAGTTTTTCCGTTCAGCTGGGTAATAACGTATTTGATGTAGATAAAATAAATAATTACTTGGTAGCGGACATGGTGGAGAATCCTTCGATTAAGTCAAGCCTTCTTTCTTCGGTACCAAAAGATGGTTTAAGTGGACATGGTGGGTCCAATGCTTCAATTCTTAGTTTAACGTATAAGTCCTATGGATTATCTTTATTTGATATAGATATATATCAAAGGTCAGATATTCCTAAGTCTATTTTCCAGACAATTTTTCAAGGTGTGTTTTTCAATCAACCTTTGGACATATCCGATTTTGATGCAAATATATTGATTGCGAATAATAGTATTTTTTCATTTGGTAAAAGAGTGGAAACATTCCAGTCTTCATTCAAAACTTACGCAGGATTTGGTCTTCGTATTTTAACTGGGGGTTTTGGAGAGGTCCAATCTTTTTCCGGAAATTTGGAAACGAAGCAAGACAGCATTATCGTTAATAGTAACATGGAGTTTAGTTACGGATTTCCTGCTTCTGGAGTAGGACTTGATATGGGGATTTATGCTGAAATAAATAAAAAAATGGCTACACAGATCTCGATCATTGGAATAGGAGGAAGTTTAAGAAGTAGTGATACTGAAGTGAGACAGGTTATAAATAAGATTCAGTTATCGAATACAAACATTGAAGAGATCGTTGACTATGACAACGCTCAGACTGATTCTTTAGCAAATTCTTTTGTGATACTAGACACTACATACGTTGGAAATGCAAAAAGAATTCCAGTACCAGGAAGAATCAACTTGGGTATCCAATACAGATTACATAGATCTATATTGTTTCATGGATCTCTGCAACAGTCAATTCAAACTGACTTTATTGGGAAGATACCTACCAGAATAGCCTTAGGCTCCATTTTTTTTCCGGATAAATCTTTACCGTTAATGGTAGGATTTGCAGTTGGGGGAAAAGAAGGTTTCTATGCAGGAGCTGGTTTGGGTATTAAAACGGGTCCACTACAGCTAAATCTTGGCCTATCTCAATCTGGAGGAATAGCAAACTCAGCTACTGGTTTTAATTTAGCTATGGATTTAAGATTGCTTTTTTAGTTTGAAACCATCCTCTTGCCACTTTGTTACCCCGCCCTCTAATAAGGAAACATTTTTAAAACCCATATCTTTGAGAAGTTTTCCCCCTATTGCGGCACAGAGACCAAGTCCACAAGTGACAACGACCTTTTTTTCTCTATCTTGAATCCTACTATCTTTAAAATTTTCTGGAACTTCGTTATCAGCCTTGTAGTATAGGGTTCCTAAAGAAACATTAATAGCCCCTTCAATCATACCTCTTTGGTCTACTTCCTCTTTATCATTGACATCAATAATTACCATATCTTCGTTTTTTTCGATCATATCATTCAATTTAGTAGAATCGATTATATCTAGTGCATCTCTTGACTCCGTAACTAGACCATTAAATGTTTTTTTCAATTTTTACTCCAATAATTATTGTAAATATTAAAAAAAATACCGTACTCAAATCAAAATTAAACTAATCTAATAATGCGATTCTTGAAATTTTTTCGTTTCAAACTTTTTCATCGTGAATCCATCTAAAGTAGGCATAATATCAATAAGTTAACAAACAGTTTTGCAATTGAGTCTCAATATTAATAAATTAAACACAGTAAAAAATTTAAATAGGTAATCAAATGGAAAAAATAGGAATGTTTTGGGGTAGTAATACTGGTAACCAAGAAGAGGCCGCAGGCTTTTTAAAAGAATACATGATTTCTGAAGGTTTTGAAATAGATGAATACAATATTGCGGAACAAGAACCAAAAAAGATGTTGGAGTATAAATACTTAATCATTGGATGCCCAACATGGCATATCGGTGAATTGCAGGATGATTGGGACTTTATATATGAAGATTATAAAAAATTGGATTTTAAAGGAATCAGAGCTGCATTCTTCGGATGCGGCGACCAGGTAGGTTATCCTGACAACTTTTTAGATGCAATAGGATACTTAGCAAAACCGTTTATCGAAAACGGAGGGGAATTAGTTGGGCGATGGCCGATTGAAGGCTATGAATTTGATGTCTCAGAAGCACAAGATGGAGAAGAGTTCCTTGGCCTTGGTTTAGATAATGACAATGAGGAAGAGCTTACTGAAGAGAGACTAATTATTTGGGCAGAATTAATAAGAGACGAATTATTTGTATAAATTTAGGCGAGGCAAAGCCTCCTACTTAACTTGCTGACATCTCCCTAGTGAAAGGTAATACAAGTTGCCTCGCCTTTAGTTTTTAGAATAATTTTGATTCGATGTTATCCAACATTAAAAATGGTACAGAATGAAGTTTTTAGCAGCAATAATAATATTTCTTCTTTTATCCTCCTGCAAAAATAGCCAAACAAAAGTAAATCAAGAAATATTTAATGAACGAAAGCATTTAGAGTCTAAAGTTGAGGCTTTCATATTTTTAAGTAATTATCATCACCAGTTACATGTAATGATAGGAGAAGAGGAGGGGGATATAGAAACTGCTTATCATCAATTTTCAAAAGCAGCAAATGAGCTAAACAGTGTAGAATTGATACCCGTCAATAAAGCCCTTTCTCGTGTTCAAAATTTAAGCACAGATTCAGAGGATGTAAAAAGATTGGACTACTTAGTTGATTATTATCAATCAGGACTTTCTTTACAAATTGAGGCTATTCTTCGAGGGTATGGATATTTGACTACTTTTCCTATGGAGAGATCGGTTATGATTTATGATTCATTGGTTAACAATGGAAATATTTATGAATAATAATTAATTCACAAATTTGACTAACTCAATTCTATTTTGAAAAAAAAACAATATCAAATTTATCGATATAAGGAGATGGTTCACATATGATGTTATCTAAATATTCATTACCGCTTGCTTTAGTAATTAATTTTGTATTTTGTGAAGCTGATAGTGAAAAACAGCGGCTTAACAAAGATGATCCTGAAGGCTCATATGGAAATAAAATATCCCAGGGTGTGATTTATAGTGTAGATGAGCTTTTGAGGTCTCCAAAAAACTTTCTTAATAAAAAAATTAAAATTACAGGGAGCATATCAGAGGTATGTCCAATGCGAGGTTGTTGGGTTCAGATTGTAAGCGATGATCTAGAATCATTCATAAGGATTAAAGTAACTGATGGTGAAATTGTTTTTCCTCTGTCTTCTGTTGGAAGGGACATAATTGCACAAGGGGAATTTGAAAAATTAATTTTATCAAAAAAGCAGGCAAAATTGTGGAAGATGCATCTAGCAGCTGAAAAAGGTATCTCTTTGGATACCACCAGTATTAAATTAGAAGAAGATGATTTTTTTGAATATCGTTTGTACTCTGATGCCGCAAAAATATTCTAGTAACCTAGCTATCTGAGAAAAATTTTATTAAAAACGGCCCTATACGTTCTTTTGATATTTTTTTATATGGGATGGTATTATTTTCGTATTTCAATTAATACACAATCCCATCCACATCGGTTTTGAAAATTTTTAATCTTCCATTATCTTTTTTTCCAAAAAATATAATTCCTCCATCGTGCGCCACAGACATGCCTAGGGAATACCCTCTTCCAGGTTCGTTGTAACTAGAATTCCAGATCTCTTCGCTTGTTCTTGCATTAAATGCCCACAGAAATTGGCTATCTCCATTTCCAGCATCTTTATATCCAAGTGCAACTGCAGTTTCGCCATCGGGAAGCATGATAAGATTATATAGTCCATCATTCCTCCCTGAACTATTAACGTAATCGGGCTCATGCCATTGCGATACAACATTTCCTGATCCATCCAATCTTAAATACCAGCCATTCGATGGTTTCCTTTTTTGATGTCTTCTTCTTCCTACTACACCATAAGTGCCATCCCCAATTTCAACAATGTCCCAGGCTGACTCCCAAAAAGACTCCCCAATTTTACTTTCTTGAAGTAGGTTCCCTTCACTATCTGTGCTTATAAACCATAGATCAGTGTAGCCATAGAAATCACAATTATAATCAGAACTTTCATGTTCAAATTTTCCTACTGCTATAAACCCTCCATCGGGCTTTTGTATTACTGCCTCAAATGAATCCTCGTCGCACTCTCCACCATACCGCTGTATCCAAATTAAATTACCATTTGCATCGTATCTGGCTATGAATGCAGACTTCTCATTTGTAACAGCAGAGGTTGTGTACCAACTCCCAACTACAATATAATCTCCCTCAATGGTCTGTATCACGTCCCTTCCATGGTATGGTCTACTAGTTGGAAATTTTCTGATCCACTCTGTTGCACCCAAAGAGTCAACTTTTATAATACGTCCTGTGGCATTATAACTTGGATGATTTATAGTAGTGGCGCAGGATATTACATATCCTCCGTCATTAGTTTTATCTACTGCAGTGGCATATATCAGACCCGAACCATAATTACCTTGAGGTATTGGAATCTCATCAAAAGTCTTGCTCCAGATTTCTTCTCCAAGCTCATTAAATTTTGTGATCCAGGGTCTGCTAGATCTATGACCCACTGCGACATAGCTACAATCATCCATCAATTTGATATCGCTACCTGAGGCATTTCCAAGGCTATCAATGTTGTCTATTTCTTTTATGAATGATGTTTCTATACCGCAATTATTTTTATTAATAATATTATTTTGATCAGCAATACCTTTTGGGTCATCGTCCTCGCAGGATTGATTAATATTTAATATTAAAAATGAGATAAATAATTTTTTGAAACTGGAGTTATAAAAATTCATGTGTTAAATCTAATAATGTTTTTAAATATAAAAAACCCAACTTGACGCTGTACTTCATATAAATGAATAAAAATATTTTGAAAAATATTTTAATTATTAGCTCTTGATATATTTTTAGTTAAATACTTTCAGGGTGTCTGAACATATCTTTTGTTATTCAAATATGAATTCATTAAAAAGGATAATTTTAATTGAATTGTTATTTTTCAACCTAAAAAATTACCTAGGTAAGTCAGAAAAAACTTAATCGCACGAAAAACGAATAGTTGAACTTTTCAATCTTAAAAAAAGATAATAAAAAAAATCCTAATCTTTTAAACTCTTAATAATTTCTAATGCTTCTCCTGACTTTACAAACCGGGGTTTTCCATTACGATATTCATCTTCAACAATCAATGTAATTAATTTCATTGTTCCAGATTCCAAAGCATAATTACAGACATCTTCGGCGCTTAAATTTAGTGCGCCAACCCGCTTGATCAGGTTGAAATTAATTTTTCCCCTTCCATTGAAGCCACGGTAAATCACTTCTGTACAAACTTGAGATTCAGCATCATTAAAATCAAATGTAAAATCATATTTGTTGCCTATGTAAGAGTGCACCGTTTGCATTGAATCTACTATCTCTTTTTGCGATAAATTGGGACGGAAAACTGCGAGCCTATTGATTTTTGAATCTAAGATATCTGCTAGAGCACTGGACACAACACCTTCGGCAATCGCCTCAATCAAATCGTGTTTTGGCTTTACTAAAGTCTTTTGTTTATCGGTGAGTTTAATTTTTGACCATATTTCCTGATCCCATTCATGACGTTTTCCGACAAAAACCATACCATGTTTAAAAATACCCGGGAGAAAAAGATTGCTCATATACCCTTCAGAGTAAGAAAGAATGATATCTCCAGGCTCCAGCATGTTTAACAACCTTTTTTTATCAACTTCATTAAAAGCGATAGTTTTTGTACCTGGTATCTTTATATCGCTTACCTGGGTAAATATGATCGATCTTAATGCCTCAAATCTTCCACCTGTTTTTTGGATTAGGTCGTCAACCTTTTTCTTAATGCTACTGTGACGTAAAAGATTAGTGATATTTGGTGAAATCAAAACAAAATGATTTAAAATTTGATTTCGAAGATCTTTGTGAATATCATATGATTCATCGAGACCTAAGATTAATGGTAAAAAAGTTGAATCTTTTTTCAAATGAGTTAAGAGTGAATTTGGATCTTTTAATTCTTCTGAAATCAGTTCATTGGCAATATCCAGTTCATTGAGATTTTCTAATTTTGTTAGACTATTATATATATCTTCAAATGACCCTCTGGGTATACCACTTCTGAAATATGCCTCATTTAGTTTCTCTACAACCTGATCATCTTTCATATTTTTGGTCACCATTAAACCACTATACTCATATATAGTGAGCGCAGAGCAATAACCTACTAATAACGCTTTCATATTTTTCAAGGAATCAACAGAAAATGAATTGTAGTCACGATATTTATTTATTATGTCCCATACTGAACTTCTTAAAACCAGATATCGGAATAGTAAATTTTCAATTTTATCATTCTCAAAATTAGAGAAATGACCCGTTTTATGGCGTGTAGCGTTGTATTTTAATTCTTCCATCTCACCATACATTTCATCAAAAGCATCTTGAAAAATAGAAAGTTTTTTAATGTCCTTTTGAAAAGTATCTTCGGCAATTAAAGGAGAGGTAAATAAAAAAAGAAGGAATATTTCAGCAAATTGAATTTTTGATAGAGGGGCCATAAAAATTATTATGGGATTTCAATTAAAGATATTCATAATGATAAAAATTTAATTGTAAAATTATAAAACTTCAATTCTATCCTTTAATTATACGAATTGATGGAAAATTGTTCTAAAAACTTTAAGTTTTCATCGAAACATTATAATTTTGGTTATATAATTATTTGGTTATTGGTAGAGAGATGGTTTGCATAATTTTAAAAGATGTGAATCTATTGAATATAGGTTTTATCTGAATTCACATACTTTATAAAAAAAAACTTGAATTCCGGGTTTTTTTTTGTTGGTGCAGTTACTCGGTTGCTCCATTTTGTTAAGCATTTAGAAGTCATGAGATTCAACAAATCTTAAACAATTGTACATTTGATTCTTCATTAGTTTTAAATAAAAAAATTGATTAATAAAAAAGTTGGGATGCAGTAAATCAGAAATCCAAATAAAAGCGAATTAAATAGCAAATACTCTCATAAAATTTATGGAACTTTCAGTCTAAGCAAGATGGGATGTATAAATGGTTGGTATACAAAAAGAAAAAGTATCTGAACTAACTTAATAAAAAATCATTTGAAATTCTTTTTTCTATTAATTCTGGCAATTCTTACATCAGGATGTGAGCCATTTGTAAAAACATTTCCTGATATTTCACAACCCATTATGTATAAGGCAGAGTATTTGCAAAATTCTGAATATAGCGCTAAACCAGTAAAAGTAGTTACTTGGAATATTCGGTTTGGTTCTGGTCGCCTTGAATGGTTCCTTGATTCTTGCGGTGAAAGAGCGTTAGCAGATTATGATAGTGCTGAAATAATAATACAAAATATTGCGGACACTTTAAATAGCATAAATGCTGATATTGTTTTACTTCAGGAGGTAGATATCCAGTCCAAGAGGTCGGGATATTTGGATCAAGTTCAATTTCTGTTGGATCATACCTATTTGAATTATGGCGCATATGCATCAATGTCTGAAGTTGACTTTGTACCCACAGATGGTTTAGGAAGGATTAATACTGGTAATGCTATTTTGTCTAAATATCCAATTACAGATGCAGAGAGGATACAGTTAAGATTAAGGACTGATCAAGATGCCTTGGTAAAATACTTTTATGCAAGAAGGAATATAATAAAAGTAAATATTCCATCCCTTGAGCATAATGGGAAAAAATTATTTGCTGTAAATATACATGCCACCGCTTTTGCAACAGATGATACAAAAGAGCGACATATTGAGAAGTATATTGAAGTACTGGGTGAGATTAGTAAGGGTGGTGATTTATTCATAGCAGGCGGTGATTTAAATTCGGTTCCTCCTGGATCTAATATAGATTTTTGTTTACAAGATATGTGTCCTAGTGATTCGGATTCCATAAAAAATCATTTAAAACACAAGGAAGGTAGTTACTTTAATAATTTTAATGGTGAGCCTACTTTATTGATGCCTCTTTATAACTTATATCAATCTGCAATTCAATCTGATTTGTTTAATCTTCCAATCCATTTTACTCACGCGCCAAGCACCAACGTTGATAGAAATGGAAACCTAACAAAATATGATAGAAAACTGGATTATTTGTTTTCAAATATTAATTTTAAACCTGGTTCAGGAACAACCCACCAAAGATGTTGGAAACTCAGCGACCATATGCCTGTGAGTGCTTCCTTAACTTTTGAAAGAGAATAAAATATTTCATGAAAAAATTAATTTTTGGTTGGTTGCTTTTTTCAATGCTGTTTGGAAATGAAAAATTTTGGGATTCTCACTCTGCGCATATTTTGCCTAAAAAACGTTGGGAGATAGGGATTTTTCAGCCATTTCGTTATGGATATAGTGAAAATTTGGAATATAGTATCTACCCACTATGGAGTATTGTTATGCCAAATATTTCATTAAAAAAAAAGCATGATAGTTCGAATGGATATCTGACTGCAAGTCGATGGAGATTTATCTATCCCACCCCTTTATTGAATGCTGTAGCCAGGAAAGGAATAGGTGGTCTAATTGATCCAAGCTTTATAATGCCACCGATGCTTGGAATATCTGGATCTTGGATGATGACTCGGTATCATCACAAAACGGATATTACAATTAATTTTGGTCTGGACCTTGCTATTAATTTTGGTAAACTAGATCAAAGGTCAAGTATTGATTTGCCGCTCATCTATCACCGTCTAGGTGTTTTCTATAATGGATGGGGTATTCACTCAGGACTGGATATGCAAAAACAGTTAATTGGTGTGATAAAACTTTTGGTGGATATTGATTTAAAAATACTACCTGGTATTCATTCTAGAAGTGTAAAGACAAACTTATCAAAAAT
>MDTA01200064.1_pt1 | contig 21436 bp, 28 predicted proteins | sample 811151 | NCBI WGS metagenome assembly MDTA01 (sample SAMN05326648, study PRJNA326480) | marine metagenome | isolation source: seawater | place: Indian Ocean: South | collected 2010 | reverse complement strand
TACGAAGAAGGCAATGAATGTGATGGCTTCGGTATATACGGTTGTGACCAGGGTGAAATGACTGGAGCAAGTTGGGTAGATATTGTTCAACATGATGAAAGAAAAGTTGCTAGACAAAAATCCAAAGACGAATATCCAGGTGACGAAGAAGTAATCAAACAAGTTGCTAGTTATATGAAGAGAATGGATGATCCTAGACTAGCATATCAACAAATGCAGGCAGACTTCCCACACATGGGAAGAGGACAAAGAAGCGGTATTTTAGCAAAAGCACAAAAAATGGCATTTGGTGAAGATTTGGATCAAGGTTCAACTGAAGGTGAAAAGATGGTTGCTAAGATGCTTGCCAAAGCATTAGGTGACGATAACCGTTGGACAGAGATGTCAGCATCAGAACTATATTCAGAATTAGAAAGTATTAATCCAGAAGCCGCAGATATGATTAAAGATGTTGCTAAAATGGTTTACGATGTTAGACTAGAAGAAAGAGTATTTAAAGATGTTGGTGTTGCAGACGTAGTAAAAGACCAACGTGGTAAAGAATTTAAGTTTGATAAAGACAGTAAGAAATTTAAAGCAGTAGACGACGGTGAAGAAGCAGATGTTAAAACTAAATTAGGCAAAGATTTAATGAGATTAAGACGTAATGCAATGAAAAGAACTTCACCTAGTTATCCAAAAAACAAAAAAATGATGGATGCTGTTGACATTGATGAAGCAGAATACAATGGCAAGAAAGTAAAACTTAACAAGCCAATGAGAAGTTCCGGTGGTGGCAAGAAGTACAAAGTATATGTTAAGAATCCTAAAACAGGCAGAGTTAAGAAAATTAGTTTTGGTGATGCAGGATTAAAAACAAAATCAAGCAATAAGAAAAGAGCAAAATCTTTTGCCGCAAGACATAATTGCGAAAAGAAAAACGACAAAATGAAGGCAGGTTATTGGGCATGTCGTTTGCCACGTTACGGTCTGGTCAAAGGCGGTAAATGGTGGTAGGCTATGTCAAGACCTTACGCACAAACTCACATAGCAGAAAACATATTTGAAAGAGTTTTTGATTTATCCGTAGACAACGAAGAACTTGTTTGGCACAGAGATAGACATTCCAGATTTGTAAAAGTTATTGAAGGCGTAGGTTGGAAATTTCAATTCGATAATGAATTACCAAAAGAAATAGGACCAGGGTCTACTATACATATCAATAAATTATCATATCATAGACTTATAAAAGGATCAACTCCTTTGAAAGTGAGAATTGTAGAACTATGAAAAAAGTCGTAATATATCCAGGTAGATTTCAACCGATGTTACCACATCATGCCGAAGTATATAAAAAACTTCAAGCAGACTTTTCAGATGCTGACATATTTGTAGCAACTTCAGATAAAGTTGATGGTAAGAAAAGTCCGTTCAACTTTAAAGAAAAAGCAGAAATAATGGCACAACTACATGATATTCCTGTAGACAAAATCATACTAGCACCTCAACCTTATCTTATAGATTCATATAAAAAGAATTTTAACCAAGAAGAAACAATGGTTATATTTGCTGTTGGTCAAAAAGATGCAGAAGAACGTTTTCCAATGAAAAATGTAGACGAAAAGACAGGTTTAGATATGAGAGTACGCGGAGAACCAGGTCCAAAGTACTATCAAATGATAAATACATTAAAGCAACATCCAGCACTACCAATGAGCGAGAGAGGTTACATACACGTTGCTCCAAATGTTGGTAAAAACGGTGAAGTTGCAAGTGCAAGTGCTTTTAGACAAGCATTCACAAGTGTTGGAAGTGAACAAGAGCAAAGAGAAGTTTTTGAAAGACATTTTGGAACCTTCAATCAAACAATATTTGCCTTGTTCAAAAATAAATTATTAGGTGATAAAATGAAAGAAGACTTAGATATGTTAAAAAAATTAGCAGGATTATCTGAAGCACCAATCAATTTTGGAGACGTAGATACTGGAATGACAGATGATGACGATGATGAATATGCAACTAATCCAGGTTACAGTCAAGATAATATGATTAATCAATTAGGCAAAGTAATAGACAGTGAAGATGCTGGAAAAGATGCTGAAGATATGAAAATTAAAAACTTTAAGCCTGTAACTAGTGTTACTACAGATGATGGTAAAACAGTTGATATAAGTCCTGCAGAAGCAAAAGCATTAAAAGGCATGTTTGAAATGCTACCTAGTCAAAGAGGTGGCGAAGAAAAATCACCTAGAGAAAAGTTTCAAGATGCAATACAAAAAGAAGAAGGCTTAATGCAAATGTTAGATTTTGCAAAAAGCAAAAACATGATTAAGAACGAAGAAATTGAAATGCCTGAATTAGACTTATCAGACATTAGACAAGAATATAGTATCGAAGAAGAAGACCTTGAAGAAGGTAAATTAAAAAATGTAATTATAGATGCTATGGAAATGAGTCCAGAAGAATTTGAAAAAGCACATGGTGATTCATATGACCAAGACTCATTAAGAAAGCAATATGATGATTCACATCCAGAATACGAAGAACCAAGAGAGCCTACAGAAGAAAGTGCTCCTTTTGGTGAACCAAGCCAACAAGATATGATGTATGACCAATTAAACGATGCATATCAAAAAGGCGAAGAAGAATTAGCAAAAGAATTAGGTATGACACCAGAACAACTTGATGACGAACTCAATGACATCTCTTTAGAAACCGGTTTACATATGGACGATGACAGAGATGAAATAGTACAACGATACATCGAGGATACTGTAGATAATGCAGACTATAAAGACCATGGTGAATACGAAGGAGAAGCAATGGAAGATTTAGATAGATTAAGACAACTTGCAGGTATGGAAGAAGCAAGTCCAAGTGCGTCGGCTACTAAGGCGGCAAGAGGCACAGGTCAATCAGCGGCACAAATTGCCAAAGGCATTGACATGATAGGTAAAAGAGGTGATAGAGCATCACAAGGTGCTAGTGAAATGGCAAGAAATATGGAGATGCTTTTAAATTCACCATTTGGACCTAGAGTAATGTCTATGATTGACAAATTAAAAGCAGAGCAAGGTAAAGGCGAATTCCCTCAACCAGTATCAGGTGGAGCAGTTTCCAAAGGTGATGGGAAAATTAAACAAGGTGATACAATTCAGTAGTTAGGAGAATATAATGCCAAAATCAGATTTAGATAAAGAAATGTTCAAAACATCAGGCATGCAACGTGCCGCTAAAAGAGATGCTATGGGCAAACAATTTGGTGTTGGTAATTTCTTTGCTTGGGCAATGGAAAAATATCCTAGATTAACTTTAGGACAATTGGAAGATAAAATGCCTAGTTTAGAAAGAGAATACAATCAGGAAAAGACTATGAGAAGAGAACGTCCTGATGAAATACCTACAGTAAGTCCTTTTAGTGATGATGAGAAAGAAGTCAAAAAAGCAAAAGGTATAAAAGAACCTGAAGCATTTGAAGGAAAGTCTCCACACAAAAAAGGCAGTAAAGCATATAAAAAACACATGGCGGCAAAACATGCGGCTATGGAAGATTTAAAAAGAATGAAACAACTTGCAGGTATTGAACTTAATGAAGACGAAGGTTCAGTAACTAAAATTGCAGTAGGTCATGTCGATGACGAAGCCGATATGTTAAGAAAAGAACTATACAAAATCGGAAAGTATAGTGTAGAATTATACAAAATGTTAGGTCAATTACCTGACGGAGATTTCCCACATTGGTGGCAAGGCAAAGTAATAAAATCAGGAGAATATCTAAGTTCTGCTAAACATTACTTAGAAGGTGAACTTTATGCTCCAGAAGAAGAAAGTCCGTTAGATAGAGAACCTGAAGACAAAGACGACCTAAATCCTTCAGGCGTATAAAAAAATCATAATAAATACTGTTATATTAAAGAGGAACTCTTATGACAGTAGAAGCATACATACCTAAGCACAAATATATTGCAACAACATTGCAATCATCCAATATAGATATCGACTTATCAAATGCAAAAGTATTAGAACTATGGGGCAACGCAGGAACACTTTTAAAAGATCCTGAAAATGAAGTTGCAGAAGAAAACTATACAGTATTTGAATATGACTTGGAAGCCATCGAAGCAGGTATAGAAGAATTCCCAAATGCAGATTTCCGTAGATGGAATCACCATAACCAAATGAATAACCCTTCAGGCAATATTGATGAGCCTATGCCTTTTGCTACTAATGAAAAATTTGACCTTATTATTAGTTATATGAAAAGTGCAAACGTAGATCCTGAGATTTTAGAAAACATTTTAAAAGAATGTTACGAACATCTCAATCCAGGAGGAACTATTATGTTTGGTGTATTTGTAAGAGAAATTTCCTTAAACTATTTTGTTGTTAGAAGAACACATGAGTACGGAATGTTAGATGAAGGTTTAATTGAAACCACAGAAACTGCTGACCATTTTTGTTTGATTAATAATGATGACATAAGACCACATATAAAACGTGTACCAACAGAAGGTGATGATGGTGTGTTAGAAGCAACACATTATACTTGGTTCTGGAATGCAGATTATATGGAAGAATATTTACAAGAAACATTCCCTAGTGCTAATATAGGTGTAAGACGTTTACCACCTATGTGGAGCATACAATCACCTTATACTATACAGAAAACTTCCTAATAGTTTCTGAACTTAAACTTGCAATTAAGTGTACTCTTTCTGTATTACTATAGTTGGTTGCACAATGCATTTGCTGAGTATTTAAAAGATAAGCATTACCTGATTTAAAATTAGCCATTTGTAATTTTACTTCTTCACCTTCATCACTCGGTGTGCCAAAGTTACTGGGCCAATGTACTAAAAAACATCTATTGTTTGTTGTGATAGGAAAATGCAATCGCCAATCCATTACTGCACTTCCGCCTTGCAATGTGTACATCAAAGGACTGCCATCAACATGTATGCTTAAAGTAGTTCTCGGTGGCAATATACTTAATCGCCATCTATATACGTCTTTATAACTTTTTATAAGTGTTTCTAAGTATGTGTCTTTTATTTGATTAATAGGATGTATATACAATTTTTCATTAACCATTTCATTGCTTTCGCGTGTCAATTGTGTTTTTAAATTAACTGAATTATCGCTTTGAGTTTTGTTTATAAATGTTTTACCTGCTATACCGTCAGTCCAATCATCGCTGTTTTCTTCCGATACAGTTAAACTAATATTCCTATTTGCTAGATATTTGTACTCGTTATCCACAGCATCTTTTTTAATTTTTTCATAAACATTTAATACATCATTTTGTAAAGATGCAAAATCAAATTCTTCATTTAATTTTATAAAAGACTTCATTCTATAATAAATTCCTTAGACTTTCTTAAATGTAAAGCACCTGGTCTGACACAGCCTGTAATAGTTAAACAATACCTGGGCCAGTAACCTACATTACCAGTTGCATGATATATACCTTCGGGCCAACAATGTACATCTCCTATTTTATATTGATGTATAACATCATTACCTACAAGAACATAATGACCCCAATTCCAATCATTTAATTGCACTAAGTATCTTATAACTTCTGTGTCGTCACTTACTTTTGCAAAGTTTCTTCTATAATTATTATAACTATCTCTGTGCCATGGTATTGCTTTACCAGGCGGTTGTTCTAAAAACATTATTTGTGGATTCCATAGACCCGATGCTTCTGCCATTAAATGAAAAAAGTTAGGTAAATTTCTAGTTTGTCTACCACCAGTATTATGTTTTGTAAATCCTGCTTTAGTTAAATCATTATGATATCCTTCCATAATAATTCTTGCTTCTTCGTTGTAAGGTTCGCCTTTATAACTTACCTCATCATATTCATCGTCTGGAGTAAATTTACTAACTGCATCTTGTACATGTTCTTCTATTTTCTCATTGATAAATCTTCCAACATAAGTTACGTCAGAATGTTTACTGCTTGGATCATAATGCCAAGGAAAGTTTTCTTTATTCCATTCCCAATAACTACTCATCTATGTATTCCTTACTAATTCTTCTGCCATTTCGCCCCAGAATCTTCCTGCTCTTGGTCCTTTGTTTGCTTTACCATCTGATTCGCCTGGTATTTTTATCCATAAAAAAGCATCACATTTTTCTTCGCCTGTATCACAAGTAGGTGGAGTTCCTAATGCTCTGCCCGGAGGATTACACCAATCGTTACCATGTGGCCCATTGCCATTACGACTAGTATCTATTACAAAGTAGTCATTTGGTCTATGTTCGCAAAGTTCTAAACTCCATTTCATACTTTCTGTATTAGACCTGTAATTACTTACATTGACTGCAAAACCTCTAACTTTATTGTTAGTAACTTTATTTAGTAATTTACTTGCATCTACTGGAGACAGCCAATTGCTATGTCCTATATCAATATAAATTAAAGCATTACAATTATTTGTTAATACCTGCAATCCTTCTTTCATCAAAGACAAACGTGCTTCAGAATCTTCTTTAGACATTTCTGTTGTATGTACTAAACTGTCTGGTTCGTAAATTAATATTGGTTTATTTTTACCTATGCCATCTGCAAAACTCTTTAAAAAATTTAGATAACTTTCTCTAGTTTTTGCACCGCCTTTACTATATTGTCCTATATCTCTATTAGGCATGTTGTACACGACTAATACGGGCAACTGAGGATATGTTCTACGCAGTAATCGTTGTAAACTATAATCAATCTTTTCCATTTCCTTTCCATTACGTTCACCATACCAAAAAGAAACTGGATGCTCGAATATTTTACTTGCAAGGGGATATGTTTGTTTGTGGTCTTTTACTCTATCAAAGTCATTGACCCAAAATGGATAATTAAGACTCATGTTGGATTTTACTCAAGGCAATATCTGTTTCCAACATTTTTAATTTTTTATTACGTTTTTTCATAGCACGTTGTAATTTTAAATCACTTGCGTACTCTAAATATAGTTTGCCTTCTAAATGGTCAAACTCGTGTTGGAAACATCTTGAGTCCATTCCTTCTAACCAATCTTCAACTACTCCACCATCTACTGTTTCAAATCTTACTTTTACTTTTTCAGGTCTAGTTACTATGAAATACAACAAAGGAAATGTCAAGCAACCTTCTTCCATACCTATTGTCTCTTTACTAAACTCTAAAATCTCAGGATTATATACACCTATATCTTCTCCTGTACTTAAAGTCATAACAAACATTCTATGATTAGTGCCTACTTGTGGTGAAGCAAGTCCAATACCAAACCTATCTTTCATAAGTTGTATCATTTCTTTTTCACGTTCTTCCCAATTGATGTCTTTATCATCAAAAGGATTTACTGTTGCTTTGGTATGCAATACTTCGTTTCTTGGTTCTACTAGTTTAATTTCTGCTGACATATCTTTGTTTTGTTATTTTGTTTAAATAAATTACTTCTGCTAGTGGTGTAATTGCTTTATGTATAGCATAAAACACACTTGCAAACACCATTGTACTGCCTAATAATCTTAAATCAAACAGTAATGCTTCGGGTGATAATGGTGGGAAAGGCCCTGGAATATTGATAATTAAGTGCCATAAAACAACACTTAATGCAGAACTTCCCATTAGTGTTGAGTACTTACCGTCATGTAAAACACGGGAGATGACGCCTATGACGCCCATTAATCCGTATGTTAGCCACATATTGCTGTATATACCTATAATTACATCAGTTACAAACAACATTGACACAGGTAAAAACATTTGTATGTTTTTGTTTGAAGTCATGAAAGGTAAGAAAACTGCCATTGCAACTAAAGGTGTAATGTTTGCCATTTCAGGAACTCCTGCAAATAGCAATCTGCTGTATAATATACAACCTATTAGTAGACTAGCACTTTTTAAGAATTCTTTCATGCTAGTATTTATCGAATAATTTATGCAGTCGATTTACAATATGAATCGATTAGTGCATCACCTTTTAGTTCTTCACCAAAAGTGTGTACATGCTTTCCATCTCTTTCACGTATGATTACACCACTATTATATGTGGTATCTGTAACTGGACCATTTACTTCTATTTCTTTTTTAGTAAAATCAGTTTCGTACCACATGCTTGTTAGTTGATGTATTTGAATGCAATTGATACCTTTTGCCCATTCTTCTGCTTCTAGCAACAATGCTTGTCGCCTTACTCTGTCGTCGTATTGTCCCATAATGTATATTATAATTATTATATATAGGTGTGTCAAGAAAAAGTGGAGCTCGGAACTGGATTCGAACCAGCGACCTGAGGTTTACAAAACCCCTGCTCTACCAACTGAGCTATCCGAGCCTTAAACTGGTACCCTGTAGGAGAATCGAACTCCTGTTGCCGGGATGAAAACCCGGTGTCCTAACCACTAGACGAACAGGGCATAAAAGTGGCGGGATGGTTTGCAGTTTACACTCATGTCGAGTAATAAATTGTGGACTTGGTGTTGTTTCGCAAACCTGTCCCTACCCGAGCCTTAAAGACCCCTATTTCTATCTACACGGATCGGTTTATAGACGTTGATCAGTAGTCTTGCAAAGTTATGTTATAAGGATTAAAGTGCAGTAAACACCGGCGCACCGCGGGAAAAGTTGCACTATTAGTTAATAAGGTACACTTAAGGACTTTACTGGGCACGGTTCAAACTACTCTGTATCGTGGTGTATTTTATTACACTATCCCACCTAATATACGAAATACCACTCGTTTATTAACTATAAAACTATTATACTTATTTTAATGTAAAAGTCAACCTAATTAGGCAACATTTCTAATAATTTTGTCCTCGTATGGAGACTCCATAAAACTACCATCTGGATTTCTACCAGGTGATATTGAAGCATGGATAACATTATCAAATGTTCTAATGTCTATTCCAGTTCTGTGTAGTATGCTATCAACAATTCTTTGTCTCATCAACTTCATAAAAGGAACATTTATATTAACAGGGTATTCTGAACCTTCTGGATGATTAACATTCTCTTCGTGATTGTACCACATGCTTTCTAAACCTGTAAGTTGAATTGTAACACCTGGTTCGTCAGTATTATCATTAGAACAACTAACTGTGTTTATAATGAATCCATCAACAGATGTAATTTTATCTTTGCTTTGATTCTGTGTATAAAGTTTATTCATATAAAGCCTCCTACTGCTTTTTGTTAATATAACTATATTATACTCGAAATAAAAGTATTTGTCAAGTGTTTTACCAAAAAAAGTGGGTGATTTTTACCTAGAGTTTTGCCCTAAAATACTAGCTCGTACCTGAGCGAAATGAAGATTCACTCTGAATGTAGTGAGGCCTTTTGCACCGCATTGCAAAAGCATTTTCAATGATAGCATATTTTTTGGGTTTTGTCAACCTTCTGCTTCTTTAAACTTTAAGGCTACTAGATATTCTTCTAAATTTTCTACGTCTTCTTCTAGTTTTTGTAATGCTTGTTTAGGACTTATTTTTTCTATACGAGCAACTTGTGTTGCTATGAAAATTAAGTCATGTCTGCCTAAATCGTGTTTTTCTAAAATTTTTTGTATGTCCGGTTGTTCGATGTGAGATTCATCTGTTGATTGATAAGGTTTTTTATTCATTAACTATTACCATGGTTTTTTGTACATGACCTGAAGTAGGATACTTTATTGTTACATTTTGTAAGTTTTCTTTAAGCCACTCTCTATTATATATCGTAACTAAATGATTTACTGGGCTTTTGCCGAATAAATGATCCAATAATAAATCATTATCTACAAAATATTTAAAGTCTGGAATATCACACATAAGTATATCTTTGTGTGTTAAACATTTTTTATCTGGATAATCTTGTAATCGTTTGTTTGTAAAATACTCTACAGATTCTTTATCAACAAATGTTATTGCAATTTGTCCACCTGGCTTGCATACTCTTTTTATTTGTTCTAAATCAAACTTAAATTGTTCATATGTTGTATGACTGTAAACACTATATGCCATAACAACATCAAACAGATTGTTTTCAAATGGAAAAATTAATTCTTCTTCTCCGTTTGGATTATACATATGATTAAAAGCATTATGATGATGCCAATTTGCTTGTGGGAAATTTTCTACGCCATAATCAATTGCACTTTTGTCAACATCTAAACAATAATAATTTTCAGGTAATACTGTACCATTAGCAATCCCGTCTTGCAAAAAATTACCACAGTTACCGCCAATATCTAAAATTTTTAGTTCTTCCCAAAAAGGATGTGAAAGCATTACATCAAAAAATGCTTGTCTTGGTTGTCGCGGAAAAAGTGTAGATGATTGTTTCCATTCAAACAAATCTTGAACAGATTCATTCATTACAACTCTAATTTCGTATCGTCAGGTAATCTTTCTTTGGTTGGTGGTGTAGGTTTGTCAGGATTATTTATACTGCCAAATTGTCCTGCTCCTTTTGGATTATGATTTGCCATATCATCAAAAGGATTTACTTCACCTGATACAAATTTTTCAAAAGGACTAGGTGATTCATGTACTTTAATTTTCTTTAAGAACCAATCAATTTTACTTGCATGATGCATTCTTGCTTGTTGCATACTTGGATGATTAAAGTCTTTTGGATCTTGTGGATTACCTTCCATATACTTTCTATCTGCAAAAGTTTGGTCATCATTACCACCAGTCATGTCTGCTCTATCGTGTAATACTTCTATGTCAATTCTTTCAAATATGCCATTCATTCTAGCAATAACACTTACCCAAGTATCATTTTGTGCATTTATACTCCAAGCATCACATAACACAAACCAATCTGCAGGAATAAGAGGAAATATAGCAAACGGATGGTCATGATTATCTTTAGGTGCTAAACACTTAAATTGTCCATCATAACTTCTTACAACTGTATCCCAGCCTTTTGTTTGCATAAGTGCATCATCGTTCCATAAAAATAACCAAGCACCTGTACTTGCATGACATAGTAAATTTACATAAATGTTTAATTGTTCATACCCTAAAGGTCTGAATACTTTTGCCTTACATGCACAACCAAAAGGAGATACAAAATCCGCCGCTTCGTTGTTTACCCAATCAATTGACTCTTTGTCATCGTCATCAACACCTAACATAATTTCGATTCTGCTAGGATCATCTGCATTTTCTAATAAACTTTTTATGCTGTCTTGTAATGCTCCGCCTGTTCTTCCTCTAGTAGGAAGAATTATACTTATTACACTTCCTTCAAATTCTTGTAATTTTGCTTTTGTCATAATTTATCCTGTTATTAGTTTTCTAATGTTTCCTCTGAAAGTATAATGACCAACATGGTTAAGTGCTGTTCGAGGATCTAAATAAACCTCTCCACCCATTTGTTGCCATAGTCTGCAGAATGTGTAATCTTCAGACAAGTAACGTCTACTCTCAGGATCAATCATTGTATCAAATAATGCATACATGTGTTTTTCAAACTTTTGATCCACGTTAATATCATTTGCATATTTTAATTCTGGATGATTATCAAACATTTGCTGAATAACTTCTTTTTTAATACACATAAAACCTGTTCCAGCATCTTTAAGTTTTATTAAATTATCTCTAATTTGGATTTGCGGTGTTGGTTTACCATCTTCATCTTTTAAGAAATCAAAATTTACAACATAGTTAGAACTATGTCCTTCGATAGTTTGTGCTGTTTCTTCTTGATTGTTTCTTGCCGCTCCAACAATACTTTCCCAATTTATTGCTTTTTTAGGATACGCACCTACTGTAATAGGTCTATCATATGCAACCATTCTTAATAAATCATTTGGATCGAATTCAATGTCTGCATCAATAAAGAATAAATGTGTTGCTTCAGGATGTTCCATAAAGAAACTTACAAGTGTATTTCTACCTCTTGTAATTAAACTTTCGTTTGCCAATGTGCTTACTGTAAACTGAATATCATATTTGTTACACAAGATTGAAAGTCTCATCATACTTCTAAAAAAGGGTTCACCAATTTGCCCACCATAGCAAGGTGTTGCAATAAAAATGTGTTTATCCCTTAATACTTGGATTGGTATTTCAATTTTTGCGTCTAGTAACTTAAATAAAACATCTTGATCCTTATCAGGTTGTATGTTTTCATTTACTGTACTTGTCTGATTTTTTTGAGCCTTTGCTGATTTTTTTGCTTTTGCTCGACGTTCTTTTCTATTAGCCATTTTGTATCCTATATAAAACTAAAGTAATATGTTACAGTATTTAACTATCAAAGTCAATACTTTTGATACAAAGTGGCTAATAATTTTTGTTCTTTATCTGGTGTGTTCTGGCTTTTTCGATATGAATTGATTTAACTTTTCTGCTTCTGAGATAACTTCTTCCGTAGAAGGCATGAACTCCGGCTTCCCTGCTTTTGCCTGCAGGATAAGTCTTGCTTCTTGTATCAATTCAAGTCGTATTTCATATGGCGTTTTGTTTGACACGTCGTCTCCTACTTCGTTGTATTACATCAATATTTATCTTATTTCAGTAATTTACCATCAATGTATTTCTTATAAACAACGTTTATATCTGCTGTATCTTCTACAGCCGCACTTAATATAACTCTATCTGTGTCGCAATGTTCGTTATAACCTCTGTGCATAATCATTGTATTTTGAAAACCTGGTACAGTTTGATTTGTCCATCTACAAAGCATTTCTGTTTCTTTCATATCTGTTTGTGTAACAAATCCATGTTTTTCATTTTCTCTAGGATCTATATTTTTGAATCTAGGAAATGTTGCCCATTGTGCCTCTGACTTTTCAAAGTCTCCAAATACTGGAAAGTTTAATGCACATTGTCTTGTGTGAAATACAGGTCCTTCACAATGCCATCTGCTATTTGCATTAGCAGGTGTTCTTAACATTAACACACTTGAAAATTTTAAATTTAGTGTGTCTTGTAACCATTCTTTTAAATTTTTTGTTAAATTAAAATTTGCTTCTTCATATAAATTTACTTGCTTAAAATCTCTTTTGTCTTGACTGCTGTTTTCTTCTACTTTAATAAAACTTTGATACCAGTTAGCAGTATTGGATCTAGATTCTCCTGTAAGTCTATCAGCAGTTTTAACATCTGTTTTTGCAATTTCTCTTTCTTTTTCATCTATAAAATATTCTGTGACATCAAAAGGAGGCATACTCAATTCTGGTATTTCAAAATAATATGGCAAGTCAACTCTGTCAGTCATTTAACAGTTCTCCGTTTTGATACATTTCGTAAACTTCTTCTATAGTTTTATTTATAGCCGCACTTACTACTATTCTATTTTGCTCTGTAAAATTAAATACTCGATGCCAATGCATAGTATTATATATTGTTGCTTTTGTAGGAGTCATTCTATGTTCTGCTAATACTTCTAAATTATCTGCTTCCCACCAAGCACCTCTTGTATCATTAGTTCTAATATCTTCATCGCCCCTACTTGCCCATTGAACATAAGAATTTTCATGGTCACCAACAAGCATAAAATTTAAAGCACATTGTCTGCCAAATAGATTTGGTCCTTCAGCATGCCAAGGACTTGAACCATCTGGTTCTGTATTCAATAATGTAATTGCTCCAAACTTTAAATTTACTTTTTTATCTAAATGTTCTTTTACAACACTATACCAATTTGTAGGTACCGCTCTATATTGAAATGTTGAGCCTCCTTGTCCTTTACCTGAGGGTGACATAAAATCACTAGGATGCTGAACATAAGGTATTTCAAAAATTTCTTTGGGTATTTCTAAAGATGGTAAATCGAAATAATATGGTATCATATTACTATTTATGGTGGTTTAGAAAACTTTGTTTATCAAAAAGAACGACATAAGCATAAATCCTAATGCTGATAATTGCACTATAGTTGCTATTGCTACAAAGCCAAGTTGTCGGTCTCCCCACCACTTTAGTTCTGTTTCATACCAATGCTGTGTTTCTTCAGGTGTAGCATCTGCAGGTTTGAATACAATTTCTAATTGTTTTGCAAAGTTTGGGTCTATAGGTTTTTCTTCTATTGGTCTTTTCCAACTATCTGTTTTCATAATTAAAATAAAGTTATTAATGTTGTCAAAGCCACAAAGACAGGTACTTCCCAAGGAATGAAAATTATTCCAAGAATAATTGCCTGCTTAATATTGCTATTCATTTAAACTTTTACTATTTCTATTTCGTCTTCTCGCCACTTGGAGTGTGAAGTGTATTCATCTAACACCATTGTTACTGTGGCTCTTACTTTTACATCACGTCCGGTTTTGATAATAAAGGGTGTATTCCAATAATTTTCTATTACAAAATCTTTTACAATTTTTCCTAACTGTGGCTCGTAATGTGCGTTAGTTACATCTAATACTGCTTTTTCTAACCATGCCATAATCTATCCTGCTATGCTTACAGTAGAAATTAAAAATATTGACATAAGGCAAAATAATTCAAACGAATCTTGAACATCGGAGGTTTTTATGTGTTTTAATTTAGTGTGAATTTTTCTCATCTTAGTGTGTATCAGATATACATAAAACTTATTATGTATAATAACTACTGTTTATACAGAAGGTATTTATTCCAATATAACAAAAAGTTATTAAAGTGTGGTATTTTTACAACGTTTTAGTTATGCTGATGTCATTGAGGTTATTGCAAAACTCGTAAGGACAACGTGTTTCTGTTTTAGGAATGTCCCAATTATCCAATTGAGTAATGTTTCCAAAGTTTCTAGCACCACACCAACTGCTAACTACTTCCCCATTCATGTCAATGTTTAAACTATCAAATCCTAATTCACATTTCATGCCTTTAAATTTGTTTAGTCCTTCATTTATTATTTGATGACTCTGTACATATTTAGGTGGAGCATCTTCATACATAAATTCTGTACTCCAAAAACGTGGATGAGTCTGCTCGTCATTTGGATCACTGTGTGTTTGATTTGGATTTGGTAGAAGTCCTGGACGTTGCATAATTTTTATTTCTTCTGGTGTATATTTGTAATAGGTTTCTTGTTGATGATGATTTGCTTCTGGTCCTAAATATTTTTTGTACATTGTTTTTATTGTGATGTTCACATCATATATGCTTTGCATTTGACCATCTAAAAACATATTTCTCAAATTATCTGCAACTGTAGACAATTCTTCTACTCTGCCGCCAATACCTGCAATGTTAATATCTAAGATTAATTTATCTTTAAGAACACTTACTACATCATATAAATGTTGTTCGTCCATTGTTAAAGGGTGATATGTAATAACTACTCCTGTAAGATAATCTCTTGCTTCTTCCCACCAACGTGTAGTTCTGCTACCATTTGTATATATTGTAACACTAGAACTATATGAAGCAATTCGTTCTATAATTTTTTCAAAGTCTGGTATTGTAGTTACTTCTCCACCTAACAACTCCCAATGCATAAATCTATTTTTGGATCTATAATGGTTAGATATTTTGTCTACAACTTGTAAATATCTCTCTGTTGACAGCCAAGGTTTAGAACCGTCGTGTAATATGCTAGGACAATAGTCGCAACTGAAGTTACAGGTATTACCCATACTCCATTGAATTTGTACTGCTCGTTCTGGGTCTGTGGTGTGAGGACCTTTTACCCATAGTAGTTTTGCCATACTACTATTTATCGGTAATAAGTTTGTTTACTATGTCTTGTATAATTCTATGTGTTGCCATTGCATCAAAAGTCATCTTTGCATCAACACGTTTAAAGTCTGTGTCTTTCCAAATTTTTCCTTTTTGTATCCATGCAAATACATCTTTTAATCTAGTTGGTACAGGAAACTCTGCGTGATGATTTATAATCACTTGTTCTGCTAGTTCATCATCATATCCAGGTTTACAAAATCCGTGTGTGCAATCCATAAACTCTATAAATTCACTGTTTGTTTCTCTAGCAAATATTTTGCCACGTTCTGGGCTAGTCCAATTATCTGCTTCTCCATGATATAATGTTACATCACAATCTTTTGCTTTTTCAAATTCTGGTTCAAAGGGCCATAAGTTTCCATATACTAAAGCATAAAAAGTGTCTTTTGGCATTACATCTCCATAATGTGCAATTACCTGTGCAATGCTATCGGCACCCCAACTAAATCCTACACATGCAACTTTGTTTACATTTAAGTTAGGAAATAAATTTTCTTCATTTTCTAAAATATACTTGTATGCTTCTACTGTTTCATATGCTCTTGCTCTTGGACTTACATACCCACCTAATTCATTCCAATTTATATTTGTCATGTTTCTACATGAAAAACTATCTATACACAATGTTGCTACACCGTGGTCATTCAAAATATTAACAAAATGTTCTGTGTCGTTACCTAGTCCACCTGAACCATGACTGATTATACATAAAGGTTGGTTGCCATCAAACTTAAACGGTATTGAAACTTCACATCCAACTGCTATTGGAGACTCATCCCAATAAACATTTCTCATTCCCTCTACGGAAAAAATTAATTTCTTTACATTCTTTTTCATACGGAATATTCCTTAAATTTATTAAAATTGATATTCCATACTACCTGAGGCACTTGATAAAAATCATATATACCTTCTGGAACAGCAATACCTTTTTGTTTCCACCAATTACGTTTGATGTAATCTGTTATTGTATTTGTGCTTTTAACATAGTTAGACGAATATGCTTTGTTGGCTAAAGTAGTTCCAAATGTTGCTTTGAAGTTCGGCTGTTCACTTGCCCATTTGCAATTAAAATAAAGTAACCCATCGAATTCAGGCATTTCGTGTCCACGACCATATCGTACAAATTTTGTCATAGGTATATTTTCATTTGGAATACGTGATAGTCTAGTCCATACTCTATAATAACCTTCTTTGTACTCAGGCATGTATTGTACACCTGCTACAGCATAAATTTCTTCTGTAGGTATATGTACCATACAATGATATTTAATTTTGTCTACTTTCATTGCATCGGTCGATGCATTTTGTGAGAATCCTAAACTACCTGCTACATCACAAAACTTTTCTAACATAGGCATCCAATAGTCGTCTAATTCGACACAACCTATTTTGCCATCGAAAAAAGTTCTTAGGATTTTTTGATTGTTGCTATCATCCATCTGCCTATATCCAATTCGTACCATTTTGTATTAAAATTTAATCTTCTCGGTTTGTAATGATGATTGTTGTGTAAACTTTCACCCCATGTTAAAAATACTAACCAAGGATTGTTAGTGCTATTATTACTCATAGGATCTGTTTCGTATGTTAATCCTTTTATAGGTAAATGACCAAATACATTTACTATACCACTTATAATAACACTTAGAAAACTTGCATTTAAACTAGCAAGTATATATCTGCCGTCAAACCACCAAACTGTAAATAATGTAATTAACATTAAATTTAGTAGTATTAGCAAAACATAATTCTTGTGGCACCAGATTGCAAACGGATCTAAAGACTTTTTAATTTTAAAAAGTTCCATCCTAGCAAATTCATGATTTTCTTTTTGAAATATCCAACCAAAGAAAGCATAAAACAATCCTTTAGTTGGAGTGTGTACATCTCCGTCTTTGTCTGTGTGTGCATGGTGACTCCTGTTGTGTAGTAATGTCCACGTCACCGGTGAACCTTGTGCTCCTTGACAACCTAAGTAAAGTAATAACTTGCGTATAGGTTCCCATGTTTTAAAACTATGATGAGCATGTAATCTGTGATATCCAACACTAATACCATATCCACTATACAATATAGTAAACAATGCTGTAGCACACCAAAGTTGCATACTTCCATTAAACATGGACCATGCTAAACTCAAAGCCGCTACTGGTAAAAATATTAAATAAAATAACATTATTTTTTTAGTCCTTTAATTCCCCAGCCACTCATATCTATTTCTGACCAATGATGGCTGTTACTTGTTGCTCTCCAATGTTTATGATGATTGTTGTGCAACATTTCTCCCCATGTAAGAATAGATCCTACTCTATTATTTACACTATTATCTGGTGTATCAAAGTTTCTATAACCAAACCAACTGTAGTGGCTTAATGCTGTTACTAAACTTGTATTCATTAATGTTGCCCAAATACCAAACCAAATACCATATAGTGCAACTTGCCAACCAAACAGTAACCATGCTAATGCAAAAGTTCCGTAATTGATTGCTATGTGATAGTCATTTAAAAATGTATAATATTTGTCTGTTACAAATTCTCTTCTAATGTATGTAACTAAAACACGTCTATCTATATGTTTATCAAAATATTTTTGTTCTCTGTGCCAAGTTAAAAAGGCATGCCAAAATCCTTTGAGTGGTGAATGTGGGTCATCTTCTCTATCACTATTTTTATGATGTCCTCTTTCATGTATCATAACCCAAGGAAAAATACTACCATAACCATTAAACACACTTAAAGTTGTCATAATTCTTTCTTTCCATTTAGGCATATCAAATGCTTTATGACCCCAATACCTATGAAGTCCTATAGCCATACCTATACAACCAAAAAGAAAATATGTAATTAAACTTAACCAAAGATAATTCCAATCACCATTGTATGCCATAATCGGCAGGATACAAAATCCAACTACTTGAATTGGAAGTGTATAAAACCAAAAATTTATTTTTGCTTTATCTTTAAAAAAGTTTGTTAAGGAAGTCAAAATCTTGCTCATAGTGTGTTTCTAACATATCTTTTAATTTTGTGTCAACTTTAACTGTGTATTGCAAACTAGCATATTTCATTGTCAAAGGACCAAAAGGCGACAATTTCTGTCTAAGCACTTTATCGTATTTATCATGTCCGAAGTAACTTTTAAGCAATTCAATGGCAATTAACTTCTGAGTAGTAGGTTTTATGTCAAAACCTGCTTGTTTTATAGTTCTCATCTCATATTGATAGTATCGATGAGGGGCATTATCAACAAATTGTTGTGTTGGCATTTTTAAAACTTCACCATAACTTTGTGTAAAAAGCCAACTTGCATACATGTTTACATAATGTTCTTGAAAATTAGTGTATTCTTTTCCGGCATGTTCAGCCGCATGTTCTTGAGTTTGGTGTGGAACAAAAGGCATAAATCCATTATTTTTACTTCTAGTCCAATCACTATTACTAACATGCATCATAAATCCTGGATACACAATACAGCAATCAGGAAGTAAATCAAAAAACTTTCCTACTATAGTCATTTGCGGTTGTGTTGTTGGGAAGTGTTCTCCCCAATACAAAAAGTCTGGCCCGTCAAATAATTCAGGTACATCTATGTGAAATAATTCATATTTAATACCTCTGCTTTCACAGTAAGCAATAGTACAATCATTCTCTCTTTTACTAAGGTCATTACTTAATACAGGTATAGCCGCAACAAATTCTATACCAGCCATTTTAAAAGCCTGCATGGCTACTTGCGAATACATGTGTTGTACACTATAATCACACCATACATAAATGTCTTTGGTATATTTTTCTCTTATTTCTTTTGCAGTTAAAATTGCTTCTTGCATAGGAGTACCCAACTTTCTAGTTGGAGCATGTAAAAACATATCAACATTTTGCCCATTACCAAATTCGCTAAATGTTATTCCTCTCATGACATACTCCTATACAAGTGTAAATCATTTAAATTGTATGTTCTTATAAATGGGTCGCCTGGTTCTAAAAGTTTTACAGGTCTGCTCATAGGTACCCAATACTCCCTAATATTAAATGGAGGCATATTGTATTCTCTATTGTAATATTTTTCTTTGCATTCTTCGTAACTAAGTTTATTATCTGCATCACAACTTATTATATGGTATTCAAATAATTGTCCGTTTATATCTGCAAGTATTCTATGAAACATATCTTCTTTGTATTTGAATGTTCCGTATAACCAACCTACATCAGGGTCAAAAGTTATACCCCTAGGCATTTTATTTTCCAAATCAATAAATCTAGGCTCAACAAAACTATCTAAAGGAATACTTCCGCTTAACACACTTGTTTGGTCTCCAGGTTTAACTGGTAATAAGTGTTCTCCTGCAATATATCTTAAATTGGATACAGGCATAAACTCGTAAAATTTTGTTTCTTTAGACGGCGTTTGTGCGAGTCTTAGAGGCCAAGGAGCACTACGAACATGACTTTCACTATAAAAACCTAATTCGTAATCTAATTCTAAACGTTTATTAGACATTAATTCACATACTTCATGAACTGCTTTATTACTGTTTGGTTCATTAGGAAGTGTTATATCATAAAGGTCAATCCAGTTTTGATAGAAGCCATTGTGTAAATTTCCGCCTACTTTGATAACTCCATCTACTGCTACAGGAGTAATATCTATTACAGGTAAATCTTGATTACCGCCTGCACAAACTACCATATTTCCTGCTTCAATTAGTTTTTGGATCCTATAATCTATGATATAATTACGGTCCATTTGCCAACTTATACACAATATTTGTGGTTGTAGGGCCTCTAAAAGGTCTAGTTTTTCTATGAGTGGTGCAAGTGTATCTTCTGCTAAAACTGTCGTATATGACGTTGTATGACGTTCATAGACGTCAATATAGCCACAATCTTCATTAGATTGCATACTTAGTACCGGATAATTGCTTGTAATATTGTTTATTCTTTCGTATTCTCTTAATTCACAATCTATAAGGTATGTGTTATGTTTAAAAGATTGTATTATTTCGACAGGAAAGTCATTTGTGTCGATATAATCACTGAATTGAATTATTAGCATACAGCATATTTATATATGCTTGTATATGATTAGCCGGAGAATACGGTACCAGATCCTGTGGCGGCATGACCACAACTAGCACTATCGCCCTTTCTGGTTACTGGCTTGCCTTCAGCAAATACTGTACCACTTGCTGATACTATTGTTGCTGAAACGTGTGGTGGATCTCCATGTGGGGAAACATTATCATTGATAACAGATGTATCACTACCTTCTGTCTTAACTGTAGGAGCACCAGGACCCAAAATAGTTCCTACTGCATTGTCAGTTAATACTCTAGTTACACCTGGCATTTATTTTACATTCCTGAGGAGCCAGGTTGCTGTACTGACTTAACATAACTTAGGTATGCTTGTTTCATCTTGTTAAGTGGAGTTGTTTCTAAACTCATGCCATCGGCTCTTGCAACTCTAGATTCCCAACTATCATAATCTAATGGGCTACCATTTCCTCGAACAAGAACTCCCTTAGCATTCTTTTTAACATCGTCATCAGCAACTTCTTTTGAACGACCATCATCTACTGTAGGTTCGTATTGTGCAACTTCACCTGGTGACCTTTCTGAGTCTATAGCACGTTCGGCACTACTTGTAGAATTTTTGTTATAGTCAGGTGAATCGTATGCAACTTCTTGTCCTGCAACACCTGGTGATGCTGTTGCTAAACTTCCGATTGCTCCTATTGTAGCCATTGCTTTACCTAGTTTACCTAATTTCTTTTCTGCTAGAAGTTCAGCAATCAATTGCTGTTC
>MDTA01102411.1_pt1 | contig 21438 bp, 17 predicted proteins | sample 811151 | NCBI WGS metagenome assembly MDTA01 (sample SAMN05326648, study PRJNA326480) | marine metagenome | isolation source: seawater | place: Indian Ocean: South | collected 2010 | reverse complement strand
TTTCCCATGTTACCGCCTATTGGCTTGCTGCGGTTCCCAATGATCTCAACTGAAAACCCATAGGTCTCCGGTGGAGGGGTCTTTTGCTGCCGAGCCTCGCTCAGCTGTGATTACAAGAGAACCGTATGGCAGATGACCGCACCTCGTAGCGGCAACCCTGCTGGGTGTCACTAGGTCGTCGTCGGGACCAATGAAGAGCCGTCTTTGCCAGACAGACTGTAGAACGTCACCAGTGGCAGGTTTAGAGAGCGGCGGAGCGCCGCTCGCCCAGCTGTTCGCTGAAGCGCTTGCGCATCACACACGAGTGGACCCCAGGTAGATTTCTGAGCGCGAGTCTGGCCATCTCTACTTGGAGAGAACCTGTTCCTTATCAAGTAAACGACGCAGTCATTGGCGGTCACGAGACGGGGCGCGTATTCGTCGTGGGCTTTCGGTATATTGCACGTAGTTGCGCTGCCTTCGGCAGCGCGATGATCGTAGCAATTCCTGCCTGACATGCCGCGTTTCGATGGAACCGTGCGGTACGTTCGAAATCCAGCCCGGAGACTGTAAATGAACTACTCAGCCTTTCGTGTAAAGCCGATCAGCGGCGCCCTGGGCGCAGAAGTGTTTGGCATTGACCTATCCGCCGAGTTGGACGATGCCACCATGGAGGAGATTCGCGCAGCGCTCAACGAGTTTATCGTGTTGTTGTTCCGAGACCAGTCGTTGGATCTCGCCGCACATCGGCGTTTCGCCGGACGATTTGGGCCGCTCATCCCACACCCTTATGTCACTGGCCTGCCGGAAGATCCGGATATCTTTGAAATTGTCCGGGAGCCGGGAGAGAACTTCAGTTGGGATAACTTCTATCACTCTGACCTGATGTTTCTGGAACGCCCGCCCATGGCATCGGCGTTATATGCCGCCGAGGTGCCTCCTTACGGGGCGGACACGGAATTTTGCAACATGTATCTCGCCTATGAAGCATTAACCCCGAGAATGCAGAAGCTGGTCGAAGACTTGCGCGGCGTGAACGAATCGGGTGACCCGAGTCATTGGTCTGACAAGTACGAAAGTATGCACCGGCTCAGAAACGCGCCCACCGAAGCGACACATCCGGTCGTGCGTGTTCATCCGGATACTGGCCGAAAGTCACTCTACTTGAGCCCCGCCTTCACTACACGATTTGAAGGGATGTCGGTTCGGGAGAGCGAGCCACTCATCAAATTTTTATACGACCACTGCACGCAATCGCAGTTCGGATGCCGGCTGCACTGGGAACCACAATCGCTTGCGCTGTGGGACAACCGCGTGAGTTTGCATCACGCCGTTGCCGACTACTTTGGCGAGGTATCGCGGCATCGGCGTGTCATGCGTAGAGCAACGATCGAAGGCGAAGTGCCGATTGCTGCGTAAGGCCAGATAGCCTACAAACGCGAAGAGCGCCATGACGGCGCTCTTCAGCTGTGGTCTGTCAGGCCGAGCCTTGGCTATTTGGCTTCAGGTGGGCGCAAGTCGGAAGATACGTCGAATCCGATTTCCTTGTAATAACGGTAAGCGCCGGCATGCAACGGAATGTTCAGCTCGCGTGTCGCGACCTTCATGTCAATCTGATTCATCCAATAAGCCGTCTCGCGCACGGTATCAATATTCTTCCAGAAGGCTTTCATCATGTTGTAGCCAACCTCTTCCGGAAGGTCGCTGTTTGTGCCGATGTGCAGCCACACACCGATCACATTGATCGGGCCCGTATTGGCAACTTTGTCTTTGCCGTAAACCAGCGGGTCCCATTTCTCGAGCGTACGACCCGGAATAGAGAACACCTTTTTCATCGCAGCCGTTTCCAGCGATGAATCGGGGATGTCAATGAAGCGTAGTTTGCCGCCAAGAGCCCACTCCTGAATGCGTGGAGCCGGGGCATTGGTTGGCAGCCCGTATAGTTGCAGCTGTCGATCGGCAAACGCCGGCGGAGCGGATGTCCAGTCAAATCGTGCAAGTTTGTAGTCTTTGTCGCATTGCAAACCAGACGTACCCATCACGACATCACAGCCGATCTTTGTCGCAACCCCACCGGGAGGCCCCACAAAAACCGTTTTGCCTTTCAGGTCGCCAAACGTCTTGATACCGGAATCTTCATAGACAACGTAGTGATACACGCCAAGCGGGAAGCTCAGCAGTGAACGCAATTTACCGTGCAACTCGGGCGCGTTCTTAACCTTCTTGTACATGGCCGCGCCTTTGCTCATGAAGAAGTTGATGCCAGGCGATGAGAAGTAGAGATCAACCTTGCCTTTGGCAGAGTCTAGCGCCGCTTTGGTTGCGGCTTTCCCGGTTGAGACCTGAATCTTGTAATCCGTTTCCTTCTGCACAGCCTGAGTGAATGCAATGCCCATCTGACCGGCTGTTGCGGTCGGCTGATAAGAGTCGAACTTCAAGAACACGTCAGCCGATGCGTTGCCCGCCATCATCGACGTAGCCCCTGCCATCGCTAACGCGGCGAGTTTAGAAATGCGAAATCGCTTCATTATGCTTCCTCCAAATGACGAGGCCCGATGTCCGGTAACCTCAAATGTACGGCCGACCCTGACACAGCATTAACCCGCGACGGCGGGTGTGCGCCGGTAGAAGAATCGAAGACCGACAAAAACACACGCGATCACCAGACCGACGAGCACTGCCGTCTGAATGGTGGTCGCCAACAAGATCGCGGCGCCTGCACGTAACAGCCTTTCCCAAACACCTAGGACGCGACTGTCGAAGCCAACAACCGACGTGGACAACATCCACAGCGCCAGCCCGAGCTTGCAACACACCCACAAAAGTCCGGTGAGCGAAAACCCGTCAACCAGTAGCAGATTCGTGTCGTAGACAAAGAAGAAGGGAATCACAAAGCCACTCAGCGCGAGACCCAGCGCTTTCACCGCGGTGTGCGTAGGCGTCGCGCCTGCAATCGGCGCTGCGGCAAACGCGGCGATTGCCACGGGCGGCGTGATGTTCGACAACACGCCGTAGTAGAAGACGAACAAATGAATGGCAATACCTTCAATGCCCAGCGCCTTAATCGACGGTCCTAGTACGAGTACAATGATCAGATAGGCCGGAAACGTTGGCATGCCCATGCCAAGGATCAGACAGGAGCCCGCAGCCACCACCAGCGCCAGGAACAGGTTGTCGCCACCAATGGCGCTGATGGCGCCGGCGAACTTGATTCCAATGCCAGTGAGATCCAGGACTCCCAGCAGGACGCCGATGCAACCAACGGCCATCATGATGGCGGACCCGGCAATACCGCCACGGACCAGGCCCTGGAGCAGCAACCACGGCTTGGCCCTGATTTCCGGATTGATGAACGCAAAGACCAGAGCCGTAATGGTTCCGGTCAAGCCTGCGGCGGCGGGCGAGCGCCCCATTACCAATAGTGTAACGACGCCGATGATGGGTGCGATGAACATCAGCGAGTTCAGCAGGTCCACGCGTGTCAGCACGGCGCGCTCTTCTTCCGGCACTGGCTCGATGTTAAGGCGCGCAGCTTCGAGAGAAACGCTTGAGAACAGGCTGATGTAAAAGAACAACGCTGGCAGCAGGGCGGCCAGACACACCGTCAGATAAGAGACCCCCACCAGCTCGGCCATCAGGAACGCCGCGGCGCCCATGACCGGCGGCATGATCTGCCCGCCTGACGACGCAGCCGACTCGACGCCGCCAGCAAAACCCGGGCTGAACCCTCGCCGCTTGATCATTGGAATGGTCAGCACACCAGTACCAACTACGTTGGCCGCAACGCTGCCGGACATCGTGCCAAACATCGCGCTCGCGGCGATTGCGGCATGCGCGGGACCACCTCGAGTTTTGCCAGTCAGGGCAAAGGCGATTCGAATGAGCGACTCGCCGGCACCCGACACCTGCAGCACCGAGCCAAATACGATGAAAATCAGAATCAGGGTCAGGACAATGCCGGTGGGGAAGCCGAACACTCCTTGAAAGCCATACCAGACGATCTCAACCGTTTGCTCCACGGAAAACCCGGAGTGTCTGAAGATCCACGGCAGGTCCGCACCAAACAAGCAATAAAGCAGCGCTATGACGCCCACCAACGCAAGCGGCATCCCAAAAATTCTGCGGGTCATCTCGATGACAACCAACATCGATCCCATGGCGCCGGCTTTATCGATGAAGTCAAACTCGGAGACCAGAAACTCCATGTCTTCCAGGTTGTCGATAAAACGCCACACGCCGTAACTGACAACCGTCACCATGCCAACGTCCAGTATGCGTCCCAAAACGCGACGCCACGCGGCCCATTGTTCCTCTGACTTGGGCCGGGTTGGATAGTGAATCACCATAACAATGACGCACAGCAACAGGATGACGGAACGATGAACGGTTGATTCAGGCGCGCCAAAGTAGGAGGTGTAGATGCATTGCGCGGCGATGCCAAAGGCCAGCAAAGTCGCAAATTGCATGAGCAACCGGCGAAACGCCGAATGCTCTTCCGTCGGTGCTCCGCTTTCGTCTTGCGCAAGGCTCATCAATGTTGCTCACTGCATACGCGGCACACTTGATTGCCGCATCGTCATGTAATGTCGACAACCTGGAAGCAGTCAACAGCCCTGTGTGCCCGGTCGGCCAAGATCACGCGACACATCGACTCAAGGTAACGCCTAGCCGTTGGGCGAGGGTACATCATTCATGTATGGTCAGCCCTACCAAAGCGATCCACCCAGACCGCTCGCCGGTACCGCCTCGAACATCAGGTAGAACTCACGGTAAATCCATGCACAGTCGGAACAAATGCAAAGCACGCCCCAGGCGAAAGGTGGCATGTTAGGTTGTTCATCCCGTCCCGCCAACCGGACTCATGGACCCGTCTCTCGTTTGCAAAACGCAATGCTGTCAACCAGAACGCGCCCATTACGGACTGATTCTCTCGCATGACGCCACAACAAAACGCACCCCGGGCTATCGTCTTGATGATACTCGGTACGTTCATGCTGACCGTGCAGGATGCGGTCTCCAAACATCTGCTTGAGGACTTCAACGTTGGAGAGATTCTCTTCTACCGCGGTATTTGGGCTTATCTGCCGATAGCCTGGTTCATCTGGCGTGAGCGTGAGCGGAATCTGCTGCAAGCACGCAAACCGGCCACTAACGTCGTGCGGGCGCTGCTGAATACCGGCGCCGGTCTGACGGTGATTTCGGCCTACGGCTTCATGCCGTTGGCAACGGCAATGGCGATCATGTTCTCAAGCCCAATTCTGGTTTCTGCCCTCTCCGGAACGTTACTGGGAGAGCGGGTAGGTGTCACCCGCTGGGTGGCGGTTCTGGTTGGATTCACGGGCGTCGTCTTGATGTTACAGCCGGAGGTGCAGGCGCTGGGTTGGTATGTAGCCTTACCGCTCGCCGCAGCCGTGTTCATAGCGTTCCGGGACATACTCACGCGCCAACTCGGCGCGTTTGAAGACCCCACCACCATCCTGTTCTACACGGTGACGGTGAGCACTTTGGCGGGTGCAAGTTGGATGCTCGCATTCGGCGCATCGTGGCCATATCCCAGCGCCTGGGGCATTTTCGCGATTATGGGATTAATGAACGGTGTTGCGCACTACGTGGTCATCAAGGCGTTTGCATTGACCCAGGCGACAACCCTGATGCCGCTGAGATATCTGTCACTGGTCTGGGCAGGTCTGATCGGTTACGTGATCTGGGGCGATGTACCGCAACCCGTAACCATCATTGGCGCTGCGCTGATTGTAGCAAGCGGTCTCGCCATACTTTTGCGGAAATCATCCGACACAGTGACAAAATAAGACCCGCAAGAAAACCTGCAAGCGATCGTGGCCCAGGGCCCGTCACAGCGTAGTTGACACCTCCACCGCTCAAGCGTTGTCCGGGTTATACACCTTGATCGGGCGATAGCTTTTGTAGGCGGGGGTCTGATCAGCCCACATGACGCCATTGGCCGCAGCGCCATCCACCACAATAGCCTGGCCATTCACAAAGCTTGAGCGATCGCTTGCGAGGAACATCGCCATCTGCGCGATGTCGTCCGGCGAGCCGGCTCGTGGAATCGGTTGGCGCTCAGGATAATGCGCTGAGCGTTCAGCGACGAGTTCGTCGGGCTTGCCAACCGCATTGGTGGACAAGGGCGTAGGGATATAACCGGGGCAAATGCAGTTCACACGTACGTTCGCTTCGCCGTAAGGCATCGCAGCAGTTTTGGACATGTGGATGACGGCGGCTTTGGCTGCCGAATAAACCAATGGTCCGCGGCCTGCTGCCACACCTGCAATGGAGCCCGTGTTGATGATGGAGCCGCTACCTTGCGACCGCATGACCGGGATAGCGTGTTTCATGCCGAGAAAGACGCCTTTGACCAGTACATCGAAGGTCATATCAAATTCTGCAGCTGGAATGTCCTCATACAAGCCGAGGGCCCCACCAAAACCCGCGTTATTGAAAATACAATCGAGACGCCCCCACGCATCAATTGCGGTATCGACCGTCGCCTTCACCTGTTCTTCCTGTCGCACCTCGCAGGGCACAAACTTCGCTGCTTCGCCGAGTTCCCGAGCCAACGCTTCACCGCGTGCAAGTTGCATGTCAGCAATCACCACTTTGGCGCCTTCCGCAACAAACAGGCGGGCTGAGGCCTCGCCGATGCCGCTCGCACCCCCAGTGATTACCGCAACTTTTCCTTCTAATTCGCGCATCTGTTTTACTGCCTCGTCATAATCCGTAGATATCTTTTGCCCGCTCCGCACTGACGTAGCCGCAACTGACGTCCTGGCGCACCGCATCACGCTCGCGACGCGTCGGGTCGCCATATCCCCCGCCGCCTGAAATTTCCACAACCAGCTTGTCGCCAGCATTCAGGAAAAGGTTGGTTGCAGCCGGTATCCGTTCGCACTGGCCATTACGCTCTACCGTGAAACGCGCGAGACTACCTTCGCCGCCACCTGCCAATGACCACGGCCGTGATTCGTGTCGGTCGCTGTTTGTACTCAACAACACCTCGTCGCGCAGGATCTCATAGGTACGGCGCGCCCCCAGTCCGCCACGAAACTCGCCTGCTCCGCCAGAGTCCGTAATCATCGAGTACTCGCCAATGCGGACAAAGTCGTGGTCCATTTCGATGGCTTCGACCGGTGTATTGCCTGTGTTGGATAACATTTGCGCCACAACGTCCGCGCCATCGTAGCCAGGCCCAGCGCCGTTACCGCCCATGATGATCTCGGCAAACATGCTGACATTGTCACCTTCGCGGTGACTCATGGTGACGGTATTGGTGGTGTCTGCACCCGCAGCCGTGAACCGCTCCGGCGCCGCATTGACGAGGGCGCGTTTGACCGCGGACGCGGCACGGTAAGAGGCCGACATCCGCCCGCGTACTGGCGCTGGTCGCGTGGGATGTAACAAGCTTCCCGGCCGAGTACTTATATGGATGGGTCTGTAAGTTCCGTCATTGGTAGGCACGTCCGCGCCGGCCAACTGGCCAAACACGGTGAGTACCGCCGAATGCGTGGACGCAACCGGATTATTTACCGGCCAGCGCACCTGGTCATCGGTCCCGGTGAAATCTACGCTCGCCTGGTCCCCCGTTATCGAGACACGCGCCCGAACCACGGGCTTCGGGGCATTAAAAGTGCGTCCATCCAGCTGGTCCTCGCCGAAGTACTCGCCGTCAGGCAATTGTGCAATCACCTGGCGCATCATCCGCTCGCTGTAATCCTGCACTTCCGCCATGGCACTGGCGGCGAGGTTTTCACCAAACCGAGCAAAGAGGTCACGCAGCAACTCGCGGCCGCGCATGACGGCAGCAATTTGCGCGTGGAAATCACCCAGCACAATCTCTGGCAAGCGGACGTTGTTCGCAATGATCTGCTCGACCGGCCCATCACCCAGATCTTTTTCGATATTGATCTTCATCGTGGGCAGGATAAGTCCTTCCTGAAAGATCTCGGAAGCATCCGCGTTGGAGCCTGCAACTGCTCCGCCCAATTCCAGGTGATGACAGATACTCCCGGCGAAGGCCGCCAGACGCCCGCCATGGAATACGGGCATCAGGAAGATGATGTCGTTCAGATGCTGGCCATTCTGATATGGATTGTTCGTGACAAACGCGTCCGTTGGCGTCAGCTCCGAGAAATCGTATCGCTCGCGAATAAACGGCACTGCCGCAGCCAACGAATTCATGTGAATAGGAATCGTCTCTGCCTGGGCCACCGTGCGTCCCTCTGCATCCATGATGCAGGTAGAACAGTCTTTGGCTTCCCGTACGATGGAGGAATAAGCCGCGCGCTGCAGAATATCGCTCATCTCCTGCGCGATTGCCTTGAAGGTGCCGGCCAAAACGTTGAAGTCGGCGGGATCGATCATGAGTGGGTCTCTCGTGACAATCGAACTGCGCCTGACGAGAGCGCGGTTGCTTTCCAGTGGGGTGGCACGGGTGTACTGGTGGTCGGCTCCGATATGACAACCGGGCCCTTAGCACTTGCACCTGCCTCAAGCGTTCCCCGCGCAAGTATCCGATATGGCTCGGCCACGTCCGAGCCAAGCAACACGTCGCGACTTCTTGCGGGCGTCTCGTGCACGGTCTCTGGCGCTACGGAGGGCGTCTCGCGTGGCACACGCGCGGTCAGCCGCAGCGAGATGATTTCCACGGCTCGGGTTGGAGCACTGTAGCCGTACTGTGTTGCATGTTGCTGATGGAACTGCTCGAGCAGTATGGCCGCGCCGCGCGCCTCGATTCCGGCAACATCGACATCCACACGTAATTCATACCCCTGGCCCACATATCGAATGTCGGCAGAAAATGCTTCAAGCAACTGTTCCCGCTGATATCCGAGAGCGACAAATTCGTCCGCCGCCGACTCTGCCAACTCGCGCATGCGACTCAGGACCTCGTCAGCGCTATCGTCGGTGACACGCAGCGCCCCATCCGCGCGCACATAGTCCATACGTACATCAGCAACGGCCAGTCCCAGCGCGGACAGAATGCCAGGGTGCGGGGGCAACAAGATTGTATTCATACCAACGGCTTCAGCCAGCGCGGTGGCCACCAGCGGACCAGCGCCCCCACACGGCAACAGCGCAAAGTCGCGCGGATCAAAACCGCGCGTGACGCTGACACGACGCAAAGCCTGCGCCATGTTCTCAACGGCAATGCGAAACACACGCGTCGCAACGGCCACGGCATCCAGTCCGAAGTGCGCGCCAAGCGGTGCGGCGGCACGGTGCGACGCATCGATATCCAAATGAATGTCGCCAGGTAGAGGCACCTCGGCGTCCAACAATCCCAGCAGCAACATGGCATCGGTTAGACAAAAAGCATCGCCCCCGCGACCGTAACACGCGGGGCCTGGGCTCGCGCCGGCACTTTGCGGGCCAACTTGCAACATACCACCGCGGTCCAGGTGCGCAATTGATCCGCCGCCAGCCCCAATCGTGACGATATCGGTCATCACAACATTCAGCGGCAAGCCATCGACACTGAATTCCGCACTGCCTTTGCCGGTGGTGCGCGGAACGCCGTCGGCGATCAAACATACATCGCAACTGGTACCGCCCACATCTACCGAAATGACATTGGGGCAATCGCTCAGAACAGCAGTCACACCCGCGGCAGTCACAGCAGCGGCAGGACCGGACACAAACATGCCCGCGGTCAGGCGGCGTGCTCGGGCAAGTGGCACAACACCACCATTGGACTGCATGATGAGCGGCGCGCCGGTGAAGCCCAGTTGAGCCGCCTGATCACCATAGTGCCGCAGGTACCGTTCCACCGACGGGCCCACAAACGCATCAATGAGCGTGGTGCTGGCGCGCTCGTACTCGCGATGCTCAGGCGCCACGTCAGACGACAGCGAAACCCGAATTGTCGGGGCTTCGCGCGCCAGCAATTCGCCCAGGCGTCGCTCGTGCGCAGGATTTGCGTAAGCGTGAAGCAGGCAAACGGCTACGGACTCAATCCCGTCTTCTACCAACGAGCGGGCCAGCGCAACGGCTTGCGTGTCATCGAACGCCTCCACAACCTGCCCTTTTGCGTCCAGGCGTTCCGTCAGTTCATAGACACGGTCCCGCGATACCAGCGACTCGGGTTTGCGATAGAACATGTCGTACACGTTCTGGCGATCCTGGCGCTGAATAAACGGCACGTCACGGAAACCCCGCGTCGTAATCAACGCAGTGCGCGCGCCCTTGCGTTGAATCAATGCGTTGGCAGCGATAGTAGAGCCGTGCAGCAGTTCCTGGATGTCGTTTGCCTTCACCCCAGCCAGCGCCAGGATTTCCCGCAAACCTTGAATGGCCGCTGCGCTCGGATCGTGTGGCGTCGAGGGCAACTTATGCACCGTCAACCGGCCCGCTTCATCAGCAGCTACCAGATCGGTAAACGTCCCGCCTACCTCAATTCCAATGATCATCTGTACCCGCCCCGTGTACCTTTTTCCCGCCGCGCCCCTCCAACTGAACGTTTGGGGAAACGCGCCCGCTCGGCATCCTTGATCTTGTCATGATTATCAAGCCATTACCGGACGCACTGGCAGATACTTCAATCCAACCAGGCGATTGTTTGGCATCCACTCGGGTACACCGGCGAGTTCGAAGGCGCTGAAGCGGACGAGCATTGCTTCCAGCACCACTCGTATTTCGAGACGCGCCAGCTGCGAGCCCAGACAAAAGTGCACCCCAGCCCCGAGACTCAAATGTCGATTTGGCTCCCGGCCAATGTCGAAGTCGAAAGGCTGGCTGAATTCCCGCTCATCGCGGTTGGCAGACATCTCCCAGCAGGTCACTTTGTCACCCGCATGTAGCTGCACGCCTTTGAACCGTGTGTCCTCTGTCACCGTACGGCGCTTGTACACCGAAGGCGTTGTCCAGCGCAGGACCTCCTCGATGGCCGAGCGCATCAACGTCGGTTCATTGCGCAAGCGTTGCCACTCGTCCGGGCGTTCCGCAAACGCTTTGACGGCACCTGCCAACGCACTACGCGTGGTCTCGGCACCAGCGGGGAACAACAAATTGAAAAACAATTTCAGCTCGCGCTCGTCGAGCTGGTCAGGTTCATACCCATCAAGCCGCGCATGGACAATCCTGGAAAAAATGTCATCGCGCGGATTGGTACGTTTCTGTTCGATCAACCGCTCCGCATAGTGACCGATCTCGCGCAGCGTATCGTGACTGATGATCTCACCCGCTGTGTTCTCGATGCCGCGATCAATCAGGTCTACCAGTTCCGCCCGGTCGGCTTGCGGCAAACCAAGAATCATGCAGATGGCTTGCGCAGGTGACTCACGCGCAACAGCCCGCACAAAATCAAAACTATCGACATCCGCAACGGTGTCAAACAACAACCCCGTGCGTCGGCGTAATTCGTCCTCGAGCGCGGCCACCGCTTTGGTTGTAAACCCTTTCTGCACAAGCCCGCGCAGCCGCCGATGATGCGGATCATCCGACTGGTTCAGCATCTTGCCCGCGGAGCGTTCGTCTTTAAGCGAGGTACCGCCATGCTTGCGACTCCCGCCGCTGACCGAAGAGAAAAGCTCGGGCGTCCGAATTACCTTGGCGACGTCGGCATGGCGGCTGATGACCCAGAAGCCCTCGCCGTCCGGTGTTGCGGCTGTCGGTTCGTGCCAATGCACGGGATCTTGCGCGCGCAGGTGCGTAGAGAAAGTATGCGGAAAGCCGTCACGAAACGACGCCCCCGATGAAAGATCGACCGCTATCGAACACTCCACAGCCACGGCAGTACCCGCTTTCCAGGGCTTCAGATATCGCGAGTATATCGCTGTCGCTAATGCACCCGGACAACCACCGCCATTGCGGAGTCGCCGGCCGCACATCCGCTAAACAAACCTCGCCCTCCGCCACGCAACGCGAGTTCTTCAATCAACTCGATAATCAAGCGTAGTCCCGTCGGTCCCTGAGGGTGCCCCCAGATCAATGAGGAACCAAAGTTGTTCATGGACTGCCAGGAGATGTGCATTGCGCGCGAAAATGCAATGTCGTTCACGGCGAAAGGGTTATGCGTCTTGACGGCCTCCATATCACCTATCGACAACCCTGCCCGCTCCAAAGCAACACGGGCCGCCGCAATTGGCGCGGCTGGCATGAAGCCTTTTTCCTCGCGCGCCTGGCCAAAAGAAACGATTTCAACGGTTGGCGCATCATCTATCGCAAGCTCGGCAGCACGTTCAGCGCTATCCACCACCACCATTCCAGCACTGCCATCAGCCGGGTGGGTTTGTCCACCAAAAGTGACACTCCCCCCGACACGCACTGGTTTTAGCGTTGCGAGTTTCTCCGCGGAAACGGGATGGACGCCTTCATCACCTTGCAAAGTGCCAACGGTCGTGCGGTAGCGCGCGTCTGGTACCGCGAATGTGCAATCCATAAATCGCTGCTGGAACGCCCGGTCGTCTGCGCATGCTTCCTGATATTGGGCGTAACGATGCGCGACAACGTCGTGCTGCTCCGCCGTATCTATGCCTTCTCTACGTGCGACGTTCTCTGCGGTGTCTACCATCGCGCATTGCGCGTATGGATCCGTATTGAAGTTACCAAGGACCCAGTCCTCCGCATCACCCGTACCACCTGGCCCGCCCGGTGACGGGTAGTACACGTGCGGGCCGTTGGAACAGCGATCGCCGGAAACGACGAGCGCCTGGGATGCGGCACCCATCGAGATCTCACCTGCAGCCGCGGCGATCAGTCTTGCGCCCGTTGCACACGCCTGGCTTATGGTGGGCCATGGCAACGACGGTGCCCCCATCATCGCCGTGAACCACGGCAGACCATAGAAGCTGTGTTTCTGAATGACCGTCAGACCGTAGGCAGCAAAATCGAACCCATCGACGGGGATGTCGCGGTCCGACAGAGCCTTGGCAGCAACGTGCGCTGCAAATTCGACGGAGTGCAGGTGCGCAAAGGCGCCCTGCCAGCGCGCAAACGGCGTAGACCAGTACGCGCCATAAGGAATGTATGCATTCATCACGGTAGAGACTCGCTGTCGACTCGTGGGTATAACCCTACACTGCATCACGGGTGACAAGGTCATCGAGGCGCAAATTTCCTTGGTGACGATGGCAATGACGGCCGGCGTACGCAAAGCTCACAGCCGCGCAAGAGACCTATCCAAACAGGCGAAAACTTCTAACGTGGCATACACCTGCATCATTCGCCGGCATGGCAGAGCCGTTCGACTTGAGCACCGGCCACCTTTGTGTCTCCGACCGCGGCGACATGCTGTTCGACGCTGGCATTCAATACTCTCGCGGGCGGGCACTTCCGAAAGATTCGAGTATTCAACATTGATGCTCCGCGACAACTACCGGGCACAGCTTCAAGTGGAATTTCGGCAGCAAGTTCTAAGCCTCTGGACAAGGTCCTTCGTATTGTTTGCAGGCACTCGATCTCCAGGTCATGGGGCTCTGACCTGTCCAACGCTTGAAAGCGCGCCTGAAGTTCGCGACTTCGTCGTAGCCGAGCAAGCTTGCGATCTCGCTCACCCGTAACTCAGGTGTCCTCAGATATCGTTTTGCGAGCCCCAATCGTACCTCGTCAACCAGTTCCCTGTAGTTAGTCATCTCTTCACGAAGCTTGCGCCGCAGCGTGCGGGCGCTCACGTGAAGGCGCTGTGCCATCTCCTCCTGACTCGGAAACTCTCCAGGCGCGAGCAGAAACGCACGGCGTACTCTCTCGGCAAAGGCGGAGCGCTGACGCAGTTGCTGCAACAGCTCATCACATTGACGGGTACCAAACTCCGCCATCAAGGGGTTGGCGCTCGAGAAATGCGCAAAAACGTTCCGAAAACCTGACCGGCACGCCAAATTCGGTGTAGCGCTCAACATGCGCAGGGGGGGCGTAATCTAACCAGACCTCAGCGCCGGGGATGCGCCGGTTAAACAATCCACGCGCACCACTCACTAACGTACTCAGTACCAGATCCGTCAGAAACTCTCTCGACAACTCGCCAGCCTGCGCTTCGCACACCAAGAAAAGTCGCTGGCCATCCACTACCCGCCGCAGGCTCAATCCGGGTACCGCCAACTCCGCATATCGCGTCAGCAGTGTCATCAACTGGTCACCGTTACGACTGCTCATCAACGCGTAACCCAGAATGCCGTGACTTGCGAGATTCAGTCGCAAGCCGAAGCTGAGCGCGAGACCCGGGTCGCCCGTTAATCCCAGCGCATGCACCAGGGCTCGTCCCAGTCCTGTTGTCGTATCACGCGCATCAGCCGCCACTCGCGCGACCTGGTCACCGGAGAAACCGCGGCTTTGCACTTCCGCTAGCAGGGTCTGTAGGTAGGCTTCATGCATGACCTAAAATGATACCCTCCCCCACTTGGCCGTATATGACCCCCTCCGTATCAGCACACCACCCTACACTGTGCCCAACTTCAACGCATGGTGTTCGTTTCATGTCACCTTCAGCAACGCTCGTGAATATTTCTATCAAACCGCGTCACCCTCAATTTGACCTACGTGCCGCATTGGCCTCCGACTGGCACAGCAGCGACCCGTTCAAGACTGCCTTCTTCAACGCACTGTCGTTGACGTTTCCGGTGGGCGAGAAATTCTTTATCGATAGTGTTCGCGCGTTCGAACACCGCATCGATGACCCGAAGCTCAATAGGGACGTACGCGGTTTTATCGGTCAGGAGGCCGTTCATCGTCGCGAACACCGGACCTATAACACGCTGTTGGCTGAATCGCGCGGATATGACGACGCGCCGGCTTTTGAGGCAACACTCCAGGAGCGCATCAACAGCCGTGTGCAAAACTCGCCGTTTCCTGCATTGCTGGAAAACGTATGTTTCGAACATCTGACAGCAATATTCGCGCACGGCTTGCTGCACGACCCGCGCTGGTTGGATGGCGCGGATCCGACGCTACGCGCGATGTGGCAGTGGCACGCGATTGAGGAAATCGAACACAAGGCAGTGACCTTCGACGTCTATCGCGCGGTTGGCGGTGACATGGAGCGGTTGCGCTACGCGTTACCATTGGTCACCAAACAGTTGTTCGCGGACGTGTTCACTGGCGTGCGCTTGATGATGCGCGCCGACGGACTGCATCACAACCCATGGGTCTGGGGGCGCGGACTTGTCTGGCTGTTCGACCTTAACGGGGTTGTGACTCACCTGTACGGGCAGTGGCGCGACTTCCGACGCCAAGATTTTCACCCCTGGCAACACGACAATAGCGCGCGTATCGAGGAGTGGCGCAACCAGCAGGAAACGGCGCTTACCATCGCCTGAATCGAGTGCACAAGCGTTACTCTTCCAGCGTTGAGCAAACGCCGCTGACACGCGTTTGACGCATGTATCGGCGATGCTTGTCGGCATCATACCCGACACCTCGATGGAGCAGACAACGGTTATCCCAGATAGCCAGTTCGCCAGGCTGCCAGGCATGCGAGTAGATGGCGTCTGGCACCGTCGCCCGTTCAACAAGACTATCCAGCAATGCCCGGCCCTCGTCTTCAGCCATGCCCTCAATTGCACGCACGTGCGACCCGGTGAAAAGATTCTTGTAGCCGTTATTGGGATTGCAACGCACCAGCCGCTGACGCACAGGCGGCAACGTTGCGGCAAGGGCTGGAGACACCGCATCGGGTGCTACCTTGGAACGTGAGAAGACGTAGTCGTGGATGCCGATCATCGGCTGCAGACGTGTCTGCTCATCTCCAGTCAGGCGCTCATACGCGACGCGATTGCTGGCAAACAAGGTTTCCCCGCCCGCATCCGGCGTCTCGTATGCGCACATGATGGAAAGCATTGCAGGCACCGGTTTGAATGACGCATCCGTGTGCCAGATGTTGTTACCAGTCAAAAATCTGGTTTTCTTGTGTGCATTTCCAAGCACAGTGCCGTCTTCCTGGACGTTCCCGATCGTGCCGAAGTACTCAAGCTTGCCCTCACCTTTCGCAATATGACTGGACTCCGCGTCGCCCAGTGCCAGCGTAAACTGGAGCTGGAAATCGTCATCGCGCGCCTGGTTGGGGAAAACCAGAAAAGAGTACTGATCAATTAGCGCATGTATCCCCGCTGCCGTCTCACTATCAATGTCCCCCGTAAAATCCACGTTTGTGATGGCAGCGCCGAAGTCAGGGTGTAACGTTTCGATGGACCAGTCATTCATGCTGCCCCCAAAGGCCGAGCACGCTGGATGCGCCAGCGGTGCGCCGAGTTATTGGCATAGATGGACTGTTGTTCTAGCACAAAATGGTCAGTCGTATGCAGGGGTTTGCCCGGAAGTATGGGCGGATTGGTCGTTTATGCCAGACCGACTTTGCGCGATGAACAAAGCCGCGTGTGGCAGATGCCCGGGCCGATACCCGGGCCCATACCCGGGCCCATGTCCGGGGCCGATACGGCCAACGTCAGCTTTCCCCGCAAGAGACGACAAACGAACAGCCACAATCAAGTCTGGAAATGTCCTCGACCAGTATTTTTGCGCCAACACTCGGGGCGCGGGCCTGGAGATTCACGAGCAATGCGGGTCAGACAGACGCCTTGTCCCGTTTCAATCCGCGCCAGGCTCACGCACCGCAAACAATTTGTGATCACCCCTGTCCAGTTGCCACAAGCGTACGCCCAAGACGGCGGATTCCGCTGCAAAAGCGGTTGTCAGCGCTATCAGCCCAACCATTGCCCCGTTCTCTGCTCCAAACAGCAGAGCGGCGGCACCCACCAGTACTACCGCCGCGACGCGGGCGACTGAAGATACAGCGATGGCACCTGTGTTTTTGCTCGCAATCAACAATCCGCGAGTGATCGCGGCGGCTGTCATGCAAAGTGCCAGCATGAAACTGACCTGCAGCGCCAATTGAATGTATTCGGCCATATCCTGGTTGAGCCCCATCACGTCTCGCGACGCAAAGTTGCGCACGACGTCGACATTGAACAACAGCGCAATGCCGCTGAAGAGGATGGCCATGTGTATAGCAAACACAATGATCACCCGGGCATCCGTCCGTACGTGTACAAGCGTCTGCGTCGTATGAATCAGATTTCTCAAAGGGCTCATGATCAGGCGCGTAATGCTGTCCACAACGGTGAACCCCGCCAGCGCGGTGACAGGATTCGGTAACCGGCCCAAAAAGAAATGTGCAGCCAGAGCCACCCCACTTTCAGCAACCTGCATAACCATCACGGGCCAGGAGAACCGCCACAACTCACGATAACCAGGGGGGGGTTGCACCCTGCGCTCAGCCCGAAGATAGTGCGGAGCCGCGATCAACACCGCGAATACCGTTTCCACCGCAATACACGCAAGTAGCGCATATGCCCCGACAACTGCGCCCTCAAACCACTGGGTCAGCACGGAGAGAATACCGGCTAGCGCAACCAGTCGGACAACGGTACCTACCGTGACCCACAACGGCTTGCGCCGGACCATGAGCAAGCCGTAAGCCAGTGATCGGAAGATGGTGATAGGCGTAATGGCGGCCCCGACCAGCAAACAATATTGCGCAGCCCTGGCAACTGACTCACTGATCCCAAACGCCATCTGAAAAAACTGCTGCCCCACCGGTGCGATGGCGACAAACAACCAGATCCAAGCTGTCATCGCCCACACTTGTGCACCAAAGACCACCAGACGATGCATCGATGCGCGGTCCTTGATAAACGACAGGAATACGATTGAACAAGCCCAGACCGGGGCACTGAGCACAACCTGAACGCCAAACGAGACGCCGTAAGCTGCGAGCACCGGTTCAGGATTCTCCATGCGCGCGAGGAATGCGTTGATGACGACGTGGGAAATCATCATCAGCTCCGACATCAACATCAGTGGTACAAAAAAACGATAAGCATCCTTCAGCGTGGCGCGTGGGGGGCTCTTGGGCGTCTCGTTGTCCGTCAACTGAAATGTTCTCTGATGTCGGCGTAAACCTGCTTCGGCCAGATTGCTCTTCGATTCATGCCGTTAACGGGTGCAATCCTGACACGAGACAATTCGCGTGAGCCGTGACAGTCCGGCATTATCGCTCACAACCTCGTTACGTTTCGGCTCCATGGTTGCGTCAGTCACCGCGCGCCATCTGTCGGTCAGGTCCGCCGATGTAACCACGATTCCAGGTTGGCGTGATATGAATTTCGTTCAAGCAAACATGCCCCGGCATTTCAGCGATGAACCGAATGGTGCGGCCAACATCCTCCTCCTGCACCATCCGCGCTCTGTCTTCTGGGCTCGGTGGTACAGGGCGTTTGTCGAGAATTTCGGTCGCAACCTCTCCCGGGCACAACGCGCAGGCACGTATGCCCAAGTGACAGTGTTCAAAATTGATGCTCTCATTCATCGCATTCAGACCATGTTTCGCAGCCGTATAAGCGGCACCTGAAACGCCATTAACCCGCTGACTCGCCATCGACGAAACATTGATAATCAATCCATCGCGTTGCGCACGCATGGGTTGGAGCACGGCATGACAAACATTGAACGCACCGTTTAAGTCGACGTCTACCACCGTGTTCCATGCTTCGGTCGTGATATCACGCCAACGCCTGTTCGGCACATTGAGACCCGCACTGTTGACCAGAACATCCAGGCGCCCGTAGCGCCCGACGATACGCTCGACGACGCCATCTACAGCTACTCGGTCGCTGATGTCGAGCGCCTCAACCTGCGCATCTTTGCCGGTATCGCATATGCCGTTCGCAACCGCTTCAAGCTCTGCTTTGCGTCGACCTGACAACACAACGCTTGCCCCTGCCGCCGCGAGGGTACGAGCCGCAGCCCTCCCTATCCCGGTTCCGGCACCCGTGACCCACACGATCTTTCCATCCAGCGTTCCCATTGCAGTTCCTCCTACGTTCGACAATCACCGATGGTAGCGGAATACAAATTGCTGCGCGGGCGCACTAAGATCCAAAGCCTGACATGGTACATCTGTCGCCGAGTGCAGCGCTCAAACCACTCATAATCAGGGCTTCAATGAGCATAAGACCAACGACGCCACGCGTTCTTATCGGCGCTACACACAGATTCGCCGAATCTTCCCATAAGCGTTGAGGCTCGACCGTGCGTTTATTCAAGCTCCTGGGTTTCACCATCCTTCTAGTGCTTGCTGGCGCTGGCGCATACACGGCTTACGCTACGATGCAGTCGCGCGAAAGCCACCCGCCCCTGGGACAGTTTGTATCTACCGATCTCGGCCAGCTTCACGTCTATGTAGACGACAGAACTGCACGCGCAGTTGGCACAGCCATCGTGCTTTTGCATGGAGCCAGCAGCAACCTGCGGGAGTTTGAGCACGGACTGATACCGGCGCTGCAGAAGCTCGCGCCAGTAGCAGCAGTCGATCGCCCGGGATATGGCTATAGTGAGCGTGTCGCCGATCAGTGGCCCGACCCCGCGAGCCAGGCACATGCATTGAAGCAGGCACTGGACGCCGTTGGTATCCAGCGTCCCGTACTGGTCGGACACTCCCTCAGCGGCGCCATCGTACTGGCATATGCGTTGCAGTACCCAAACGATATCCGTGGCGCCGTATTGCTCGCCGGGGCGACCCATCCATGGAAGAGCGGTGTTGCCTGGCATCGTCATCTCGCGGGTCTTCCGATTTTGGGGGAAGTTTTTGCCCGGACCCTGGTTGTTCCAATAAGCAAAGCCGTAGCCCCAGCGGCAATCCAGCACGTGTTCTGGCCCGAAGCCGTCCCTGACAATTACATGCGGAACTCTGGCATGGGACTGTCGGTATTGCCCGGACCTTATCGCGCGAGTGCGGAAGACGTCAGGCTGCTTAGCGACTATCTGAAGACGCAGAGCAGACGCTACGCGACACTCGAGACACCGCTGCTCCTGATCTCCGGCGATCTGGATGCGGTCGTGCCCGCCTGGAACCACACTGCGCGACTCGCGGGCCTGCCAAACGCCAAAGTAATACTGCTAAAGGGCGCTGGGCACGGCTTGCATCACACCCGCATAGCAGACATCGCCAGGCATCTGGAAACGTTTCTGTCCAACCATCCATGACAGCGCCGTACGTTTAAGGCTTCGCGTTGTCCTGGCGCCGGTAGGGATGGTTTGCGTTACGATGCTGCATGGTCAGGCCAACGCACAACGCCGATGAACACACCAACCGACAACGCGCCACAGATTGACGCGGAGGAAATTCTCGCCGGCATTCTTCGTTGGGTGAGCGTTGAATCGCCATCCAACGACGGGGACGCCGTCAACGGTATGGTGGACATGGTGGAGCGAGATTTCCAACCGCTGGGTATGCACATCGAGCGAACCCCGGGACGGGATGGCTTCGGCGACATCCTGTCGTGTCGTACACCGTGGGGCGGCGACGGGCCTGGCATCCTGGTGTTGAGCCATCTGGATACCGTGCACCCGCACGGGACCATCGATGGCCCGCTGACGATACGCCGCGAGGGCGACCGTGTTTACGGGCCTGGTATCTACGACATGAAAGGTGGCGCGCACCTGGGCTTCTATGCCCTGCGCCATCTGGTTCGCGCCGGGCGCACGACACCGCTACCGGTCACCTTCATGTTTGTGCCGGAAGAGGAAGTCGGGAGCCCAACTTCGCGCGAAGCGATCGAGCGCGCGGCCCGCGCGCACAAATACGCGCTGGTGCTGGAACCTGCCCGTGAAGGTGGCAAGATTGTCACCGCGAGGCGTGGCTCCGCCCGTTATGTCATGACCGTCAAAGGCATTCCGGCACATTCGGGGCTGCGACATCAGGATGGTCGCAACGCGATCAAAGAGATGGCGCAACAGATTCTCAGGATTGAGGCACTGACGGATTACGACCGTAACCTCACACTGAACGTTGGTCTTGTCTCCGGCGGGACCGGTGTCAACGTTGTACCAGCACACTGCGAGGTGGAATTTGACATCCGCGTGCCAACGCCCGAGGTAGCGGCAGAAATCTGCGCAACCGTTGAAGCCCTGGAGCCTGTTGATCCAGATTGCGAGCTCAAAATCTCAGGCGGCATGAACCGGCCGCCCTACGAAAAAGACGCTGGCATTGAGGCGTTATATCAACACGCTCGCGTGCTGGCGGCGGAAATCGGGTTCGACCTCGAAGATATGAAGACCGGTGGCGGAAGCGATGGCAACTTCACGGCGGCCCTCGGCATCCCCACTTTGGATGGACTGGGTGTAGATGGTCACGGAGCGCACCAGTTGGACGAACACATGTATTACTCGTCACTGGAGCCAAGGACAAAGCTACTGGTGCGCCTGTTGGAGACACTCGAATAATGTTGGCATCCGTGCAACACACAACAGATGCTCCAGTCACGGCTGCTCTTGTGACACATCTGATCGTTCAGGCTGGCACTGCTTGAGTGACATCAAAAGCTTGCCTCGGGCTGCGTCGGACCGACACGCCGTGGCAGCTGGAAATAGCAGCTAGAATTAGGGAATGTCAAAAGAATCCGTTTCCGCGTCCGAGTACGACGAAGGCTGGCTCGAGAACGCCTGGGGCGAAAAAGC
>MDTA01001778.1_pt1 | contig 21444 bp, 35 predicted proteins | sample 811151 | NCBI WGS metagenome assembly MDTA01 (sample SAMN05326648, study PRJNA326480) | marine metagenome | isolation source: seawater | place: Indian Ocean: South | collected 2010 | reverse complement strand
ATGTCATTATTGTTACCATGATTGTCCATAGCACTTACATTAGAATTACCCTGTTGTGTAATTGACATAACTTGATTACCTCCGTGTGTCCAAAATCCTGCACGGTTATTGTTGCCTTGTTGTGTAAGCGTAAACGTTTTATTATTGCCCCCTAAGTATGCATCACCGCTTGTAGTGTTAAGACTACGAACTTTATTATCTTGGCCATCTTGAGTTATAGAGCCAGTAAAAGAATCACCGACTTGGTTTATGTATAAATCATTAGACCAACTAATTGTTGGACTGCTCAATAGTAATACTATTAGTGCCTTCTGAACCCAATCTATAGTCATAGATTTCAAAGTCTCCCTGTTTAACGTCAATTGTATAATCATGCTGTCTATTTAACCGCATGCGAATAAAGCCACCCTGTTCAAAGTCTTCACGTTGCCATACCCAATATGGTTCTATTATGTCTAAGCGTATTTGTGTTTTTGGATCAAAGCCAACTTGAGGAACGTTACTTAGTAGTCTTTCATTTTGTAAAGCTAATTCGTCTTTGAATAATGCGGCAAGTGCTTCGTTAAGTTTATCTAACATATCGTGTAGCATATCAGCTAACATAAAAGCTGTTTCATCTAAAGCTGTAACCCATATACCTTCTATACTATCAGTAAGGGCATCCCCTTCTAAAAAATCTACCTCTAAAAAATCAATACCAAGAAAGTCTGCTAATTTTCTTTTCTTAAGTTGTTCTTCTTCGTTATAATCTTCAATAGGAGTTCGTTTGCGTAGAATAAGCAAATTGTTTATCATATCTTCAGATATTTTTAACACAACTGGCGGCGTAGGCTTTCTCATATTATGAGTGGTTTGAGTTGATTGAAATGCTTGGTTCATCATTACAATACCAGCATCAGTTTCGACTGTAATTTCTCCTACAAAGCATGCGCCTGCAACATCGCAACTTGGAAGTAAAGTAATCATAGAACCTCCAAATTCATCGACCACCATTATAAAGTCTGTACCTCGTACACCTATAGTCGCACTAGGAGTTCTTATTTTTACATTTTGTTTATATCTTTTAGCTATTTGTCCAGATGCATATCTTACAGTGCCAAGACTTGCTTTCAATGATAGTGTTCCTAAATCTTTGCTAGGGTCATACACAAATTCATCTATTACTAATCTTGACTGTTCTGTAAGTTCTACTCTTGTTTGATCTATGAAATTGATCCTCATAGTGCCTTTGGCAGTCACAGCAGTATCCATGCTTTCAACACCAACACCAGCTTTACCTTCTATAATGATTGTAGATCCACGTTCAATAACGCCTGAACCTTTTACTTGTCCAATTTCTCCTACATTTGGATACGCAGGATTAACCAATACAGCAAATAAAACAAGTAAGCCTAACAATAGCCATGTAAATTTGTTAGGCGCCATACTAGTCACTTTGCGTTATATCTACGTCTTGATTATCACCATCGAAATCAGCGTTGACTGTGTTATCGTAAATACCACTTTGATTTACAGTGTATGAGCTTCCGCCTCCAGTTACATCTAATGTTACTGTATGGCCTGCACTATCACCATCTCCATCTATATCGATGTCAACTACATTACCTGCACCGCTTGAAGATAGTGTACCACTTGTTGCACCACCAGTTGCTAAACTTGCACTGTTATTCACAACCACAGTTAATGCAACGCTCTCACCGTCAATATCAGTTTCAATCACATTGTCGTCTCCTGTAACTGTAAACGATACAGTTGCTCCGTCTGCATCTGCTGTGTCACCAATATTAAAGTCGTAAGTATTATCGTCACCTGTAGTTGTTATGTTCAAAGTAACGTTTTCACAGTTTGTACCACTAGTGCTATCACAACTAAGATCTACTTCGTTTGAATCACCAGTGAACTGCCAAGTACCTGTATAAGAACTACCCTGTATATCAGCTACGATAGTGTTCATGTCACCTGTTTGTGTAATTGAAAACGTCATTGAGTCACCATCTAGATTTACATCAGTAGTGCTTGTACCAATCACGTTATCTGTGCCATCTTGTGTTATGTCTAAATCAAGCGTGTCCCCCACTTGTTCAATATAGATATCGTTTGCTAAGGCAGGAGTTACGGCGATCAAACAAAACAATATCAACCCTCTAATTGTTTTTATCATTGTTTCCTTTCTGGCTTTGTTCCTCTATAGGCCAACACAAATCGGACTTATCACAATACAACCTAGCATTTGGCCATTTGTCTAAAGCATCTGCTAAAGGTAATGGCCGTGATCGTGGTAAAGCGCCTTTATATGTTTTGTCTTTGAATTTCCAAAGCCCTTTCGTTTCACCTTCATATACCAGTTGAACTACACCTGCTTCAATAGCCGCCCTTACAGCGTAATTTACTGGTTCGTTAACGGAATACCCCGTCTCCGATTCAATCAATTTAGTTCCCATATCAAGGAACTTAAATATGTCCGCTCCGGACCTTGAGCTTGCGATTGTTTTCTCTGTCGCTATGCTCAGTAGCACTTTTCCACTGCTTACACTAACAACTCGCATAACAACAGTGACGGTATCTACTCTATACTCAGTTTGTGCACCTAGTCCTAGATACCTAGCGCCTACACCGCCTACAGCAACATTAGAGTCATAACCTATAATGCCACCTTCAAGTATCAGCCCTGCAAACACCATCGGCTTTAGTGCTCTAGGACCATTAGGTAAATTCTTTTCATAAACTTCTCGTGTATTCCGGATCAGCTGTCTCTCTTTGATCAGATTGTCCATTCCTACACGTTCTACTACTTCAAACCAAGTTTCATTGCCTACTTCTGATAAAGCCTTAATAACCCATACTTCAGATCCTTGTGTTACTGCACTAGATAGGTTTGCAATGTTATCTGCTGGTTTACGTTGTCCGGTTTTATCCATAAAACTATAAACAGCTATAGTCATTTTTTTACCATCTAGTTCGGGTACCTGCATCATTCGCTCTGCTAAAGGTGCTGGCTGTATTCTAGGAGGCCCTGCCTCGTTGAATGTATCCAAGCTCTTTTGCATTGTACCACTGCAACCTGTAAGTATCAATGTGCCTAGTAAAATTAATATTCGAATCAAAAGTTAAACTCCCCTGCACCAGGTATTGTAATTGTAGTTGTGCTTCCATCTTCTTCAATAACAGTTAGAGTAATTTCTCCTGTTGTTGAATCTTTAGCCCATGTAATTTGTGAGCCTTCGATTTCTGCGGTGCCACTTGTTGCACAAGTTGTTGTCGTTGCGTCACAGTCAGCAAACATACTATCTACCATTTGCTTACTAAGAGTAGCGTATATTCTACTTTCTACGTTCTTAATAAACTTGTTCAGGGTTGTGTTTTCTAATTCTCTTTCTAGCTCCCTCTGTACTCTTGCCTGTTCATCTTTTATATCTTGCTTTCTATTATGTTGTAGTTGTTCAACACTTAATACGTGTGATGAATAACCATTGCCATGATGGAAAGCAGGCGATTTAAAGCCCCAAGTCAGTTCACTAGCTAAAGCAGTATTGGATACCGCCCATACGATTAATGTAGATAGTACTTTGAATTTCATTAGACACTCCTGCATTTGTATTTATCGTGATAGCTTTTTCCCCTCTCTTTGGACTCCTAGTATTTATGCAAAGTGTAAAAATTTTTACACCTACGCACTAAAAACTAAATATTATTATGATTGATCCTAAAACAGAACAAGATATGTTGTGGGAAGCATTAAGCATTTTCGATAATTACCAAACAAGTCCTACAACCTTGCCAAATGAAATTGAAACTATAGAAATAGATAGAATTAAATCAGCACTGTCAGCTTTTGAAGGTAACAAGACAAGAGCGGCAAAGTCTCTTGGCATAGGTAGAACAAATTTAATTGCTAAAATTAAAAAGTATGACTTAAGGCATTTTGAAAGCTAGTTTTCCAAATATCTTTGTACTAGCATAATTTTTTCCGCCGTTTACTAAAACAACTCCGTCGAACTTCGGAGGGTAAACACTTCTAAATTCTGTAACCAATACATCATCAGCAGATCTAGCAATCTGTGTATAAACTTGCACAATGCTTGCTTGTTTCATAAACGCCATCAATCCCTGACCAAAACTTGGCATTGAATTTAATTCTTTTGCAACAAGTTTTGCAACATTAGTAGTCATATGGAAATATATATTATAATTTTGATGTTGTAGTTTTGCACCAAATGATTGATACACTTTCAATAGTTCTTCGTTATTCGATTGTTGAATATCTTCTAATGTCATAGGCGTTTTTGCCATACTACGAATAAAAGCAGTTGTCTCAGGTTTTAGTATTTTGATTTCTTCTGCAACTGATAAAGGTCCTTCTAGAGCAGATAGATCATCTATCATTTTAACAATCTTTACAACTTGCTCGTGACTCTTAAGCAACCCCGGAGAAACTTCTCCGGCTTTTATAATTGCATCTTGTACATTTTTCATACTTGCGTCTGCACCAGTCTTACCTTTGGAACTAATTCCAATTTCAAGTCCATCGTCTCTAAGGAATACACTGTCTATTAAATTATGATTCTTCCCTGCAGGCCAATATAAATCAAGGTCACTCCATTCTTGATTGGGAATCAAATCTTGTTTCGCGGCAACTATTCCTTGGCCCATATTGACCCCTGCCATAATACCAATTGGTTGTAAAATTTCTCCTGCGTAATCTCTAATTGCAGGCGCTATTTCTGTTTGATTAGGAAAAGTTGCTGGCAATTTGCCTTGTGCCATTTCTTCAAAACCAGATAATACTTCTGGTTTATCTGCAAGACTAGTTCTAAGTGCAGCCATTAAAGAATCTAATCCCTTATAGCGTTTTTCTTCTATACCTAAAACATCTTGTGGTGTCAATCCTGCTTGCATTTTTGCACCAGCACCTGTTTGAAGTTTATAACCTGCGAAATGTTTTGTTATATTCCAATTTGCAGGTAGTCCAACCTGTTTCATTTGGGCAAAATATCTACCAAATACATGAGTAGCATTTTCTTGGCCTGGTTCTTTTAAGTAAGCAATACCAAATGCTAGTAATCCAGCTGTAGGTTGGTTAGTCCATTCTATAGGAATATCAAGACTGCTTTCAAGTTGTTTTACTGCGGCATCTCTGTCACTTGCATCTTTAAATTGAGGTGCATCGCTAGGATATGCAATAATTTTTACAAATTCTAATTCGTGATCTGTTTCTGGATGATGAAACATTTGTCCTGCTTGTCTATTAAACAAACCTGATGCTTCGACCATTTTAAAATCTTTGAAACGCATGATTATTTCCTATTTTATGTATTTATGCAAGTTTAGGAAACAACATATCTGTGCAGAAACGATCTACATCTTCTTCTGGTAAGCCTAAACTTTTCATTACATTTGCTGTGTGAGGATTTTGTTGCTGGTTTTCACAATAATAGTTTTGACATGCCGCTACAAGATCAGGTGCACCTTCGCCTTTTGTTTCTCCTACTTCCTCAAAGTAAGCATGTAAATTGCTTAATGCTATTTGAATTATTTCTGTAGCTTCTTCATCTGTTTTTACATTACCAGCGGCAAGCATTTTACCTGTGAAAATATTTCGAGCCCATTCTGGTAGTTCACGTTGCTTCTCAGGCACAAAGTGTTCTACACTTTCAAAGTAACCTTGTATCATAGGATGATCTGGGTCAGCACTAGGTGAAAAATCATGGAAAGCTCCAGTCATTTTATTCTTACCGGCTATTACATCAAAGCCGTATATAGGTGCTGGATTATCTAGTGTCGGAAAAATGCATACATGCATCATCCAAAGACCTTTTGTTGTTCTTGCATCAACTACGTCGATATGGGCACGGCGTACATAATTATTAGCCCAAACACGATTAATCCAACCATTGTCTGGACGATTGAAATAATCCAACCCATCTTCTTGTATTTCTGTCGCTTGTTCATCAAAAATTTTAATTATATCATCTTTGCAATCAATCAACTTGTTCCAAATAATGCTCAATATTTAACTCCATTAATTCTTTAAATAAATTCGTAGATGCAGTAAAACAATATTTGGCTTCTTCTGCCATTGCATCATTTGTTTTTGCACGGATTGCTTCTTTTAATTTTTTCTTGTCTGCATCAAATTGATACATTCTACCTTCACCAGGTACTTTACGTGCAATCATTTGTCCGCCACTTAAATCGCCCATATGTAAGGTATAGATATGTGCCATTATTGCATCCTTATCAGCAATAATTTCTTTCATATGTTTAATATAGTGTTGTGTGCTGTTTGTAATTATAGGTGGACTATCTGATTTCCACAATTCTAAAAAATCTTGTTCTATTTTTAGTTTTCTTCTTATATCAGGTAAATCATCAAGTAACCCTAATGATCCTGCAATAGCTTCAAGTATATCGTATTTCTTATGTTGATTCCAAAGATAAGTTGCATATAATTCTGGATTAATTTTGCCACTTAACATTACTTTGACAAATGATTGTCTTTCTGCATCTTTATGATGCTCCCAGGTTAAATCTTTTAAATTACTCATTCTTGCTCCAAACGTAGTTGTAATGGAAAGCCGTTGTCTCTAGAAAGTGTAGTAGCTTCTAGAGCCTTTTGTTCGGCGATTTCATATGTATATATTCCAACTACGGCAGAACCTTCCTCATGAATGGTTAACATTATTTTTTTAGCAGTTTCTTCTGTGTGCTTGAATATTAATGTAAGAATTGAGATTACAAACTCCATAGGAGTAGTATCATCATTCAACATAATGACTTTGTAGTTTTTCGGTATTTCTAGTTTTTGCGATATTTTTTCGTCAATTTTGACGTCTTCGACAAATTCTGTACTCATTTTATACTCCTTAGGTTTGGGGGAGGTATTTCACTCCCCCTAGACTTTATTTTTCTGAAACAGTGCCTTCAATAGTTGAGCCTACGTTGATTTCAATCTTCTTAGGCTGTAACTCTTCTGGTACTTCACGCTTCAAATGAATGTTTAGCATTCCATTTTTAAGTTCAGCATTGTGAACGTCTACGTGTTCAGCAAGTGTAAATTCTCTACGGAAGCTACGTCCTCCGATGCCTCTGTGTAGATAATTTACATCATCGTCTCCCTTAGGAGCGGTACCTTCAATTTTAAGGGTATTTTTATCTTTCTCAATTGAAAGATTATCCATACCAAAGCCAGCAACTGCTAATGAAATCATGTATTCATTATCATTTATCTGTGCAATATTGTATGGGGGATACCCACCACCTTTGGCAGAGTTTTCAAACAATCTGTCCATTTCATTGAACATATTGTCAAATCCTACAAAGTGTCTATGTATTGAGGGTAAGTCTAGAGTTGTTAGTCTTGTCATTGTTTTCTCCTTTTATAAGCAAGATTAATATTAGGATCCTTTCGGCATCCTAGCACAAAGTAACTCTTACTTTGTACACTTTTATTTATCATTAATAAACTCCATAATGATAAAATCCGATCAATTTTTATTAAATTGATTGAATACATTGTTGACTTGGTTATTGACCCGTACAAAAGTTGTGCATTTTGCCATATCTTTTAACCTTTTAGCACCTATATAAGTACACGCACTTCTAACCCCGCCTAAAATTTCTGTAACTGTAGCCTGCACAGGACCTCTATGTGGTAAAGTTACAACTTTACCTTCTGCTCCACGATATCCGTCCTTTCTTCTGCCATGCTTTGCCATAGCTTCATCTGAACTCATTCCGTAAAAGGTGACTTTCCCATCTATTACTTCACCTTCAGACTCGTCGTGTCCTGCTAACATACCACCTAGCATTACAAAGTGAGCACCAGCCCCAAATGCTTTTGCTACATCTCCTGGATATACACATCCACCGTCAGCAATGACATGACCGCCAATACCGTTTGCGGCATCGGCACATTCGATCACACCAGATAGTTGAGGAACACCAACACCTGTTTGAAGTCTTGTTGTACAAACTGAACCTGGACCAATACCTACTTTTACTATGTCAGCACCACGTATAATAAGTTCTTCAGTCATCTCAGCAGTCACAACATTTCCTGCAATAATAGTTTTATCAGGATATGTTTCTCTCAATCTCTCTATAAAATCTCCAAAGTTTTCATGATAGGCATTTGCAACATCTACACATATAAATTTAATATCTGGATAAGATTGCAACACGTTTACCATTGTATTATAGTCTGCGGCATCTTTATCCCAAATGTATCCTGTTCCTGTGCAGACACTAATATATTTTAATTTTATACCGTTACCTACTGCTTCTTTCCAATCATCTACACTATTATGTTTTCCGATTACTGTCAGCATTTTATGGTCTTGCAATTCTTTGGCCATTGAAAAGGTACCAACACCATCCATATTACTTGCTAGGATAGGAACACCTGTCCATTCTTGACCGCTGTTATGAAACTTGAATGTTCGTAGTAAATCTACATCTCTACGGCTTTCTAATTTACTTCTTTTAGGTTTGAACAATACATCACTGTAGTCCAATTTAATATCGTTCTCAATTCGCATTATGCTTCTCCATAATTAAAAGATATACTAATTCTATCTTTGTTGCTATTATTAATACCTACTTTATGTTTTAACCAACCAGGAAAAACAAAAAGACCACCTGTCTTACTTGCATAATTGCTTTGTTGGGCTGTGTAATAAGTAATTTTTTCAATCATCGCTGGAGGTATATGATATTCTGCATTATCATTTCGTTCAAAAGTTATATTACCTTGATCAATATTTGGATCGCTATCAACATAGTAGACTCCGCTAAAAATTGCACCGATATGATGATGTAAATTATTAGAGGAACCTGGATAATTTACATTAATCCAAATATTGTATAGCTTTGGCATCTTTAATCCTACTTGCATACTAATTTCGGCAATTTCCTTATCTAGCGTTTGCACAAACCTATCTATTTCTGCATGTTCTTTAGGCCTAATATCTACACTTTGATAGCCTTTGTTGTTGCTAATTACTCTTCCGTTTGGATCTTCTTTGATTTTATCATAAGCAAATTTTTTCAATGCAACATTATCTACATTGTTTACAACACTGCTCCATATTACACTAGGAAACCATAATTCGTTATGCATTGCCATTTTTATTGTCCGTATTCTGCTTTTAATTTTGCTTGTTTCTTAAGCCATCTTGCACGACCTGCGGCTTTTGCTTTTGCACGTTTAGTGCTTGGCTTTACATATTCTTTTCTTTCACGTATTTCTTGAATTATTCCTGCTTCTTGCACCTTCTTTTTAAAACGTCTAAGTGCGGCATTGAAATCACCGTTACGCACTTCTACTTTTAATCCAGGTTTGCTCCAATCTGGATTTTCGTTATTTCTATATCTATTGTTTCTTCTCAAAATTACCTCCTGTTGTTATAAAGTCGAGATTGTAAACACGTTTATTACTAAGCATATTATAATACATATTCTCCCCTTTTGTCAACCAATAAGTTTGGGGTTTTGCTATAATATATGCCAAAATATCACCAATTTGTGGTAAACTATTATCTACATCCAAGATTATTGTATCAGCTATGTTGATGGTAGATAATAACCATTTAGGATCTTGGTTTTCAGAATCTGGTTCGTACAAGTAAACATTGAAGTGATCTTGTTTGTCAGCTATAATTGAGTTGAATTGTTGTTTAATATTTTCGCTTGGATATATTAGGAAAAAATTATATGCATCACTAAAGATATGATCAGGTGGAGTAATTAATGTTATATCGCTCATTGTGAATCAATCATCTTTAGGTTGTATTCTATTCCAAATCGAACTTGTATTCTGTTCTTCGTTTTGTATATAGCCCTCTGATGTTTGATATTTTTCCGTATTGGATTTAACATATGCTTCCCACGGCAACTTGCTAATTATTCCTTTTACATACATATTTTTATAATTTTTTATCTTATCGTTAGGATGATCTTTTTTCCAAGATTGTTTAGCATCTCTCCAATTAGGATCATCATCTTGATCTGCTAATTCTTGTTCCCGTAAAATTTCATCTGATGATTTTGCCGAGTCTTCCGACGATTCTAGATCTTTTTTTTTAGGTTCTTCTACATGCACTTCTTTAGCTTCTTCTGATTCGAGTGCTTCTTGAACAGTTACTGGATCATCATCTACATTTATGCTCTTTTCATATTCACTTATGGTAGTGTCAGAAATCGGTCTTTCAATTTCCTCCACTGTCTCCCCTGTGTGAATACCTGCTTCATTACTGGTTTCTCCATCTCGTTCATTGTTGTCCATATCGTCTGTTTGAACATCTTCGTTAGGTTTGTCCCCATCATCTGGTCTATCATTGTCAGGTTCTGGATCTGGATCGTCACTAGGTGGTGTATCATCTTTTGGTCCCTCATTTGCCATTATCATTGCGGCACGTTTTTGTTCATAGTCTTGCCAATCAAAGTCCTTTGGCTTACGGATAAAATCAAATGTGTATTGCGATGCAATTAAAAGTAACACTGCTAATGGGTCAAAAACAAAAATAATTACAATAATTACCCATCTTACAGCTTCTTCTAAAATATTTTTATCAGCTTACTCTCCGTATATAAACTCTGCAATGTATTTAATAGGTCCTACTTCAGCTTCTAATTTTCTATATTCTGCCTCAAGTGCATATTTTTCTTGTGTTAAAATATCAATTTCTGAATTTGCGTTTTTAATACGTAAATTTTGTTCATCTACAGCCGCATCAATTTCATCTGCTTTATCGGTTTGTGCAAGCTGAGAACGTAGTCTTTCAATAAGTTTTTGACTATTAACAACTTGATCTTCGGCACTCTTTCTAAGTCTTGATATCTCGTCTCTGGCTGTAGCAATTACAGGAGATTCAGTGGCACGTACCTCATCTATTTTACCAAGCATAGTAAGTTCGCGGTCTTTCAGAGCAGGTATTTGTTTCTCTCTTATGTCTTTGACAACTCCTGCTAATCTTTCACGTTCTTTTGCTACAGTCGAAGATGCATCTTTACGTAGTTGAGAAACTTCACCCTGTATTTGTGAAATACGTTCCTGTTGGGCCGCAACCCATTTTGCTAAGGCTTCTCGTGTATTGTTTCCGAATAGCCCGTCACTCGATACTCCAATGATTGCTTGTCCTGCTCTAATTTGTGCTTTTTCTGTACTTTGCAGTTGATTTGTAACTCTAATTATTTCTTCTTCTATTTTTTTAATTTGTTGTAATAACGGATCGACAGCACCTTGATTTGCTTTTAGGTTAGCTATCTTATCTTCATATTCTCTAGCAGTTGCTTCTAAACGTGTAATTTCATTTTGAATATTTGTTAATTGGTCTTCATATGGTTTAGTTCTATTAGCATCGCCTGCTCTTGCGTCTGCTATAATTTTGTTTTGCTGATCAATCGCAGGTTGTATACGTTCAAATGCTTTATCTATACGTTCCTGCTCTTTATCTATTTGAGCTTGTATGTTTGCATCTGCACCAGTGCCACTAGATTCTAATTGTTTAATTTTTTGTTCAGCACGTACAATTATGCCATCTAACCGTCCTAGTTCTTTGTTAATTTGTTCTACCTTGGCAATACTTTCTTCACTTGCACTTGTTTGTTCAATGTGTGCTTTGGATAGAAAGCCAAAAATACCCATGCTTGTAATGAGCATAAGAACAATAACTGCTATACTTAAATAACTTTTTAACCACCAAGTGGCACGTTGCCAATATCTATGGAGCCATACAGCCGTTACTAGTTTAGCAATTTCTAGTGTGCCACCCATAATCATAATTGGAACTGCGGCCGCGGCAAAAATTGCCACAAGACCTGCAACAGAATAATAAATTGCAACCGCACTTATTGTTAAGGCGGTAATCATTGTCAATATAGCTAAGAACATCGTGTAGTATTTACCCGGTTCTTGATACGAAGATATAGTATTGTTTATTGGAATCTCCATTTTTTGTATGTTGCACTATAACAAGCAGTCTCCTGCCAATGTTTTTGTTTGTTTTTGTACAACATCGTGTTGAAAAGATAATGACATCCTGTAGCATCAATCTGTACAAGTTTGACTATACCTGCACTGACTCCTGGTACATGCCATTTGCATTCTTCGCCTACTTGCATTTCTCTAAGAGCAAACGAAACACATCGATGATATTCATTTTGTGCAATTTTCGGAACGGTATAATAAACTTTCTTAAAATGATTGACGCCTAAAGAATAGGCACTAGTATTTGGTTGATATTGTGTAGCAACACTAAAGTTTGTAGACTGCGAAGTTCCACAGCCTACAAGTAAACTAGTTAAAGCTAGGATAAGCAAATGCTTCATTTACTGGCCTCCAGATAGTATTGCCTCGTGTGTCTGTAAATTTACAAAGTAATGTTTGTCCCATTTTCGGATCACTGCGATTAGAATTAATTGGTCTGCTCAATCTGCAATCGCTTGCTACACCTGAATCTTTAACGACATGTTCTAGTCTAGGTTTGTCTGTACATTCTGTCAACCCTTCAGAACTAATATTATCGCCCTTTGTATAAATTTTTGTAGTTTGATAACAATATTGATCGTCAGTATTATAGACATATTGGGGCTTGCTAGAGCAAGCCGCCAAACTAGTTATTGCTAATACGAGACTGATTAGACGCAACGTGTGCATTCTTTGCCTCCTGCAATAGCATGTCAAAAACTTCCTTGTTCATTTTTAGTTTTACGAACGTGTAGTATTCACCTTGATACTTAAACTTCATACGTTCGTGAGCGATATGCTCTCTAATTGCTACATTATCAACTTTATAACTAATTATTGATCGAGTAGTTCTATTGTTATCTACAATATCAATAGTTGTTTCAGAATTAATTACACCGTTAATACGTTTTGCAAATTGATTCATTGCTATAGCATACATCTGTTCTTCAGCACCTTGGAAAAATTTGCTTTGTCCGCCTCCACAAGCAAAAGCATATTCTTCTTTCCACCAAAAAAATCCTTCTGTACCGCTTTCTGCACAATTAGCATACCATTTAGGTTCTGCATAATTTTCTCGTTCGACAACTTCTGTCATTGTTGAACATGCACCAAGCATGCCAAGAATACCAATCATTGCCGCAGTTTTAAATAAGCCTTTCATTCTAGCCTCCATAGCCTTAGGTTTATATTATCTTTATATTACTATACTTTTGTTGGGAAGTCAAGTATTTTGGTAAATTACTTAGACCATCTATAAAAGATGTGTGTGCCTATCCTACCTACAAGTGTTAATTCCCTTGCCCATTTCGGACTTACGTAGGTTGCATGGTAGTGTGTTGCACCTTCGGTAATACCGCGAAACTTTTTCTCGTGTGCAATTCTATAAGCAATTTCTTGTGCTAATCTCCAAGCATCATTATCTCTTGTAGAATCTTTTTTACCATCACAATACCAACTGAATTGGCATTTATGTCTAACAGGGTAGTATTGTCTTTCTTCGTCTGATAGATTAGGATCTTTACGTGTCTTCCAGCTTTCACGAACTGGTCCTTGAAGAACGACTTCGCATATTGTATTAGGATATCTTGTATCAAACATTCTATTAATAACCACATCAGCGACTGCATACTGTCCTGCAATTGGTTCGCTTTTTGCTTCATGATAAATGTTCATAGCAAGACAATATAATTCTGGTTGGTTGTCTTCGTTGTAAAGTTCACCTGGTATTGGATCTTGAAATGTCGAAGCAGATGCCCAGGCAGTAGTGGATATTGTAACTGCAAAGATCCATAAGATTAATGTTCTCATTGGAAACCTCATAATATATTTAAGTTAAAGTGTTAATCATTTTTATGCGTAGATTAGTTTCTACGCATTCTTGCAATTTCTTTTGCGTCCTCACTGTCGAATACAGGAACTAAATTGCTCTTATGCATTATCGCGACGCCCAATAATCTTCTTTCGCCTGAGTATACTTGTCTCTCGGCTGGGGCTGTTGATCCTCCAGGAATAACATCACTAGTAGGGATAGTATTACGGTTACTGCTATAATCAGGGATACTACGAATAGGAACGTTAGCATTTTTCTCCTTGTTAGCGGCTATCTGCTCTGGGTGAGCATTCATCTTGCGTAACCACTTATCGTGTTTGGCATTTGCCTCTAATTGTTTTTTACTCTTGTTCTTAGTTTTTCTTTTTTTAAAGTTAAGTGTGGTCATACCACGTACTAAATGCATTGTCATGTTGTGCCTGCCTTTCGCCTATTACATCTATAATATACTATAGACAGGCACAAAAGTCAACCTGTTTTGGTAAAATTATGCAAATGCTCTTCTTTTCATAATTTTATATGTTGCTACTGGTCTACCAGGCATATCATTTGAATTAGAATCAATTACTCTAACATCAAAGCCAGCTTCTCTTAGCTCAGTAAGTCTAGCACCTGGAGACATAATGTCCAAGTTGTCTGTTAGATCTTCTGTAGTAAATGCTTTACCATTTCCCCAGTAGTTTTGTAAGATTCTTTGGTTTTGTGTTCCTTCTTTGAAGAACTTTGTACCTTTAAGTTTAGTAGTCATAATGTTACTCCTTATTATTGTTATTATTTTTGTTAACATTAACTACATAATATAGGAATAAAACGCTAAAGTCAAGTGTTTTTTTCTATTTTGGTAAAGTTACTACACCTTCACGTAGTAATTTTTCGCGATTTGCCATGTGTTTCATTTGGATTTCCTCTTTTGATCCACCAAAATATGCTACAGCATGCCCAGATTCTATCATCATATCAGTCAAACGTGTATCATCTAGTAAAAAATCTCCCAAAATACGTCCAAACTTTCCTTTTTTATCTTCACCACTCTTATCAATTTCTGTTTTTAGCACTTGCATACTTCCAACAGGCATAGCATTTTTTACGTAATCTTTAGCCGCTAACCCAAATGCTTTTTCTGTCTTATCTCTAGTGCGTGATTCTGGCGTGTCAATGCCCATCATTCGAACACGTTCTTTTTTAAGCCATACACCAAAACCTAGATCTATATCTACGTCAACTGTATCCCCATCTACTACTCTTAATATTTTACATTTATATTCATACATTTTATTCCCCTTCTATATCAACTTCCTTCGATACCCCCTCCATCGGATCCGTCGTCGTCGACTCGTCTTTCATCTCTGTTTCGTTTTTTTTTGAAAACAAATCTTCAAAACTAAGTGCGGTAACGAAAATAGTAGCGGCGGCTAACATTGGCATTGTATAAACCATTTTTTCTGTTAATATTGCAACAGTATATGTTGGCAATAAAACAGCGCCTGCTTTAATTATGGCCAACTTAAACTTCATTAGTCACCAAACATTGCAATAAGTTCCGGCCCAAAAGCACTTGCCGCCCAACCTAGGGCACAAATTGTTACTACTCCAAGGACAAGCCATTTCATTTTAAAATCGTCGACTTCCATTTTTAAGGCAACTAATTCATTACCTAATATTCTGACTGCGACTTCAAGTTTACCTTTATCATCAGTTTTGTATTCTGCCATTTAAAATTTCCTTAATTGTATTTGTTGCGGTTTTTGTAAAAAACCTCGGAGCAAATGCATGAATGACTAGGGCAGGCACTAAAAGTTGTAACCTTAAAGCAATCTTTAGTGCCTTAACAAGATGTTGAAAACCTGTTTCACCGACTTCTTCTAAATGTAGTTTACATTTTTTACTAAGCATTATTTGCCTTGACCGCGGTATTTTTTAAATCCACGTCTTTTATGCTTATTCATTGTCGATGTAATTGGCTTTCTCCCTTGTGATGTACCTTTTGAAGTAGGTTCGAAAATAGATGAAAATAAACCTACATTTTTGCGACCAGCCATAGCTTGCCTCCTTTATAATGTATGTATTTATTTCATTATGCCATAAAAAAAGGGCGACATAAAGCCGCCCTAGTTTAACATTTACAATCTATTAGAATGTAAATGATACTCCTATTTCAATTTCTCCACGGGCATTATCGCCGTTGAAATCATAGGTTGTCTCTGCATATGCTTTAGAACCTGCATGTAAAGTATAATCTAAACCAAGCTCTAATACAGGATAATTACCGTCTTCTAACATATTGACTACCGCAAGATTATCTCCTGAAGCATGATTTGTTTCGTAGATAGTAATTGGTGTTTCAGCCCACAAAGACAATGGTCCTTGTGAAGGTGTGAAACGTAATTCTGGTTCAATAGTGATGTGACTTGTTTCTGCATCAACTTTATGAAATGCTTTCATTTCTGTGTTTAATGTAAGTCCTGATACCGGTAATTCGGCAGCATGGACAATATTTGCGGCAAACAGAGTTGCCAGTGCGATTAATGTTTTACGCATAATTATTCCTTTATATATATATTAATCTATGTTTGGCGGGGTGATCATCGATGTCACTTTTGTACTTATCATTCTAAACAAAAATACTCCCGATATTGAAAGAGAGTGTTGCAATAATACAACACTCTCAGTGATTATTCTGTTGCCAGGCAATCAACCCCGGAAAGCCTAATTAGGCTGCCATTGCCATTTCTGGCGCATAATTGTCATTTGCAATTATTAAGTTTCTTCGCGTTAACCGAGCTTAGATCCGGATAACTCCACTCATCTATTAACTACCAGTCGATCCTAGTTCGGCCCCATCATAAACACACCAATAGAACTTTACAAAATATTCTTTCCACCGATCACCATATACTTTTATATATGCTTGTCTGATGAAATCAAATTCTGCCTTACTCACAGGTTTCCTTGCCACTACATTCTGCAGGAAAACAATGTCCTTTCATATGATAGTAACTATTTTCATAACTGTGTTTCCACATTTTTTGGTCTATCATATATTCGCATTGGGACTTTGTCATAGGTTGTTGCAGAGCGATTTGACCAATATAATGATCTGTGCCGCTTGTATCTGCACCCCACATTGAAATAACTAATATAAATTCCTTCAAGATCTTCTCCGTGTGTTTATGGTGGAGCCGCCGGGTACCGCCCCCGGGTCCTGTATAGCGTTTGAATTGCTTCAACGTTATAGTTTATTTATACTATCTTTTAATTCGGAAGTCAAGACTTTTTGTCGTAATAAGATTTAATTTTGTCTGCAAATATTCCTATCAACCCAAATATGAAAATAAAAATTATCCAAGCTATTGCTATATAAGCACCTATTCCCCATTCATAGTCTACATACATTGGGGCAACGATTGCACTAATGATTCCTGCTAGGATACATATTGTCCAGTAAATTTTTTTAGCCATTTCAACTTTCTCTATTTTTTAAGAGTGTAGCAGATTTATTTTTGTTTGTCAAGTTTTTTTTGTTTATTATATTTCATTAATAATGTATTAACTTCATCAGTCTTCATTAACCAACCATGCTCGTTAACTACAAAAACATCACCTGGTTTATAAAGATAATTTTCTTTTCTAGAACCATCTTTGCATAAACCCATTACTTCTCCAGGCCAGTCTCCTTTGACTGTGAAATTATTTCCTGCTTGTTCAACTGTATAATCTAACCAAATCATTGTTTAGCCCTCCTATACGTATTTAGTTATATGCGTACATTAACCGCTTACGTAAGGTGACCCGTCCTTGAATTTAGAAAAAAAGTTTTTTTGATGATATATTCTACCTAGTAATTCTTGTATCTCTTGCATTTCAGCTTTTAATTGAGGCGATGTTTCTCCTTGTGCTATTGCTATTCCTCTACGTCCTGCTTTTGCTCTTAATGCTATTTCAATTATTTCTATATCTCTTATACTAAGTTCAAATTTAGTGTTAGGTTTTGGCATTATAATTTTTCCTTAATTTGTTCTACAATATCTTTTGCCGTATATGCACTTAATGTCCAACCAAGATGTCCGTGGCCTGTGTTGTAAAATACTCTTTTTGCATTTTTACTTTGTCTTACTATTGGCATCATATTAGGTGTCATTGGACGCAGTCCTGCCCATGGTGTAATATTTTCTGTATTGATTCCAGGAAATATTTTTTCACTCCATTCTATAAGTGGTTTAATTCTTTTTTGTATGATGTCTGTATTATAGCCGTTGAATTCTGCCGTGCCAGCTACTCGTAATCTATCTTCACCTAGTCTAGCAGTCACAATTTTAGCTTCGTCATCAAGCATACTAGTCCATGGAGCAACTTCAGGTTTGTTTATTGTAATAGAATAACCTTTTACAGGATAAATGTCTAGTCTATCATTAATAGTTTTAGCTAATGTTCTTGAGCCTATGCCAGCACACACTACTATAGGACCTCGAAAATGATTCAAGTCTTTTAGGTGCTGTATAGTCCTTTGGTCATATTTTATTTTATATTTGTCTTTCAAAACCTTAGTTAGTTGTACACAGAATTTGTGTATATCACCTGTAAAATCTGTTTGATTAAACATGCCGCCTAGTAATTTTGGAGGAGGCACTAGTGCCGGCTCTATTTCTCTACATTGTTCTGCCGACACTTCCCATCTATTAAGTCCTGCATTTTTATAAATTTCGTTTACTCTTCTTGCATTTTCAAATTCTTTTTCATTTGTATAGATATGTAAGATTCCCTTTTCAACCTTATCGAATTTTATATCTTCAAAAAATGCAATTTCTTTTAATAGTTTGTGAGCTTGCAAAGCCATAACACAAGTATCAAATGTGCAATCGTCACTATTGGGAATGGCAGTGATAAACTTTATCAACCAACTATACTTTTCTATATCAAATGAAGGATTTATTTTTAAAGGAGCATCAGCTTTAGTTAACCATTTGATGCCTTTGTGTATGCTACGCCAACTGTTCCAAACCTCTGCGTTACTTGCACTAAGTTGTCCGCCATTAGCATAAGAGGTCGCCATGGCAGGATACTTCCGTTCGTCGTATATTGTAACAGAGTATCCTGCTTTGGCCAAGTAATAGGCAGTTGTTATGCCGGTGATGCCGGCCCCCACTACTGCCGCTTGCATTACATTGAGTTTTTCTTTTCTTGAATTTCCGCTCTGCGTGCCTTAGTAAGTTTACCAAGATCACCTAATGCTTTTCTTGCTCTTGCTGCCGCGGCTTTTACACCTTTGTCTTCAAAAGTTTCAGACTCAGCAAGATAGTTATTAAATGCTTGAACAATCTGTTCATGTTGTGATAATTCACTCATTATATTCTCCTTGTAATAAATTGATTATACTATATAAAATATTGTTTGTCAACCATTAATCACCGTTGGCAAATACATCAGTGCTACCAGATGATGCTTTGTTAGGCACCCAACTACCGTGTCCGCTAGTTGCATCACTTTTTCTATGCACTTTTATGTTGTTTGCATACACATCTGGACTTCCTGCTTTAGCTGGATCACCACATGCTGTTGTATCACCTATACGCACAGTTTTTTCGTCGTTAGTATAAACATCAGGTGAACCGGTTTTGTATGCTGTTTGATGAAACGGATTTGGTGTAGGACTTGCGTGTCCTACATGTTTATCTTTATTTGTTCTTACAACGCCTGGCATTAACTTAAACTATGTCCTGTACCATTATAATTTGTTGCATCAATATAACTTAACAGTTGTTCATAACCGCCTATCTTATTATTGTTAATAATGATCTGCGGGAAAGTTCTTGCTTCAGGAAACATTTCCATAACAGTTTGTCTATCAAAGTCTTTACCAAGTTCCAAATACTTAAACGGATAATTATGTGATTCACAAAGCTGTTTTGCTTTTGTACAAGACGGACATAAACTCTTGCCGTATATCGTTATCATAAACTAAATCCTTTCAATGAATCCTTGTCTACATCTTGCTTGATGCCACCTATAATATAAGATTCAACTTCAGTCTCTTGCGGGGCAACTTGTAGTCCTGAACTACTTAACCAATGTTGTGTCCAAGGAAGTGGGTTTGTATTTACAGGTTGATCAAATATTGCTTTTAAGTTAAGAGCTTTCAACCTACGGTTAGCAATATATTCTACATATTGATGAAGCAATGTGCTATTCAATCCAATCATACTACCGTCTTTGAACAAATAGTCTGCCCAATCTTTTTCTTCTGCTACGCACTCACGCCATAGGTCGTAAACATCTTCTTCACACTCTTTTGCTATCTTTGCCATGTCAGGATCATCTTTACCCTGTGCCCAAAGTTTTAAAACATGTGTGCTAAGGGCCAGATGTTGTGCTTCGTCACGTGCAATAAGGGAAATAATCTTTGCACTGCCCTCCATCAATTTTAATTCGCCAAAACCAAATGTGCATGCAAACGATACATAGAAACGTAATCCTTCTAGAATGTTTACAGTCATCATAGCAAGGTATAATTTCTTTTTGACTTCGTACAGGCTTCCTTGACCTTTGTGCATAAAAGCATCGGCGGCTTCGTTAAAAGCATCATAATGTTTTGTTACACTTGTTGCTCTATCAATAATTTTTTTATCATCTAAAATAGTATCAAATACTTCGCTAGGATCTGGATATACATTTTTCATAATATGTGTATAAGAACGACTGTGAATTGTTTCGAAAAAGTCCCAAGTAACAATACAACCTTCTAGTTCTGGTAAAGATACATGAGGTAAAAATGCAAGGCATGGACCGCGACCTTGAACACTATCTAACAGTGTTTGATATTTTAAGTTTGCAGTAAAAATGTGTTTCTGTTCTGGTCTAAAGTTAGCATAGTCTGCTCTATCTTTTTGTAGACTTACTTCTTCAGGTCTCCAAAAGTAACCTAGCATTGTTTGATTAAGTTTATCAAACACAGGAAACTTAAACACATCATATCTTTGTGTATTTTGATCTGCACCAAAGAACATATTTTGTTTGGTGAAATCTACCTTTTCTTTATTGAACACAGTTTTTGCCATTTTATAATTCCTAACTTTCTTTCTCATAATACCTTTGTATTTTACTACAACTTAATTAGCTTGTCAACATTAAATTGCACAAGCCTCACACATTTCATCTTCTTCGTTTGCCAAAGTTACCGGTTCATGTTCTGGTTGATTATCATGCCAACCTAAATTATGTTGCGGCTCTTCCATTGCTTCACTTGGATCTGTCTTATAATCATAAGTGTTTTGATAGTAAGAAGTCTTCCAACCCATTTTGTATGTTGTAAGAAGATCCTGTATCATCACACTCATTGGAACTTCATTGTTTTCAAAATGTGTTGGGTTGTAACTCCAATTACCACTGATAGCTTGGTCGAAAAACTTTTGCATCACAGCCACTGTATTTATATATCCTGTGTTATTTGGCATCTCCCATAACAAAGTATAGTGGTTCTTTAGTGCCTGATACTGTGGAACAATCTGCTTAAGAGGCCCTTTTTTGCTTTTCTTAACGGACAAGTAGCCTCTAGGTGGTTCGATTCCATTTGTTGCGTTCGACACAACGGAACTGCTCTCTGAAGGCATCTGTGCGGACAATGTGCTGTGCCGTAAACCGTGTGTTCGTATGT
>MDTA01217323.1_pt1 | contig 21447 bp, 25 predicted proteins | sample 811151 | NCBI WGS metagenome assembly MDTA01 (sample SAMN05326648, study PRJNA326480) | marine metagenome | isolation source: seawater | place: Indian Ocean: South | collected 2010 | reverse complement strand
GTCAACCAGTATGTTGCTGGCTATCCCCTGGCGCCCGTATTCCTCAGGCGTCAGCGCGTACGCAAAAAACGGTCCTAGCGTCTGTGAAGGCGTTTGTCTTGGCATCGGCACGCAACCCTCGCTCAGGCGTCCTCGAACGGCGTGGCGTTTGCGCCCCGCAAAACGATGTCGAACTGATAGCCGAGCGCGTAGTCCGGTTCTGTGACATCCAATGAAAATTGTGCGACCAGTGTCTCGCGCGCCTGCGCGTCTGCGGTCGCAAGATAAATCGGGTCGTAGTCCAATAGCGGATCGCCAGGGAAATACATCTGGGTCACGAGCCGGGTCACAAACGCCGGTCCAAACAGCGAAAAATGGATGTGGGCAGGCCGCCACCCGTTGTGATGATTGCCCCAGGGATATGCGCCCGGTTTTATGGTCATGAAGCGATAGCACCCGTATTCGTCGGTCACACAGCGCCCACCGCCAAAGAAGTTCGGATCCAGCGGCGCACCGTGCTGATCACCTTTGTGGATGTAGCGACCCGCCGCGTTGGCTTGCCATAATTCCAACAACGTATTGCCAACGGGCTTGTTGCCTTCATCAATCACCCGGCCGGTGACGATGATGCGTTCGCCGAGTGGTCCGCCGTTCACAATGCCGTTACGAGTCATATCAGCGTCGGCGGAATCCACGTCGTCGTGTCCAAACACCGGCCCGGTCACGTCGCCAAGACCCTGTGCCAACGGTATCAGAGGCTGTTTGGGACTACGCAGACTGGTTGACTTGTAGTCCTCGGCAAACGTCGGCGGCTGGGTATCCCAGTCTCTAGGGTTGTAATTCGCGTTTCGCATGCAGCGCCTCCGCTTCAATTATGGCTAACAGCAGCCTGCGTCGCGATTGTATCAAGCAGCCCGACGGCCGAGTTCAATCCTCAAGTACACGGTTGTCGATGAGACGCACGCTGTCATCAGCCCGCGGGCCCGTCTTGAACGCCATCGCGATCGCAATCAGCACACGTTCGGGCATGTCGGTCGAAACCGGTCGAAGCGTGTCCGCGTCACAAATTTCAAGGTATTCGAGCGTGCCTGATGTAGCTGTCGTTAACTGCTGGCGCGCCGTCTGCAACATGGTGGCCAAGTCTCGCTCCCCTCTCAGAAACGCCTGCTCGACCGCGTCCAATGCTCGGACGATCACCAGCGCCTCCTCTCGGGCGGTGGGCGTCAGGTGCACGTTGCGGCTGGACATGGCCAAACCGTCCGGTTCGCGCACGGTGGGTGCACCCACGATTTGAAGGTCGAATCCGAGATCCTGGACCATGCGTCGAATGATGGCGAGTTGCTGATAGTCCTTCTCGCCAAACACCGCGACGTGCGGTTTGGCCGCGAGAAAGAGTTTTGTAACCACGGTCGACACGCCTAAGAAATGCCCGGGACGGTTCTTGCCGCATAGCGGCTTCGAGATCTCTTTGACCTCTACCCAGCTCTGTGCGCCGTCCGGATACATCTCGTCGACGGATGGCAGCCACACGACGTCCACTCCGTTTTGCCGGCACAGCGCCAGATCTTGTTCGCGGGTATCAGGGTAACTCTCAAAGTCGGCGGGATCGTTGAACTGAGTCGGATTAACAAACAAGGACAACCACGCGCGGTCGGCGTGTTGATGGGCAGTATCCACCAGCGATAAGTGACCAGCGTGCAGGGCGCCCATCGTGGGCACCAGCGCGATGCGCTTTCCGAGCGCCCGTTCCTGGTCTGACAGAGCCTGTAGCTCCGCGCGGGATTCGATGATTTGCATAGACTTGTGCAGTGCAGCAATCAACCGGGCGGCGATTATACAAACTTACAAGCAAAGATCGAATTGGCAAAGGTGCGGCTGCTCGTTTCCAGCCCCGCCAATTACAGCAAAGAGCTGGGGTAAACGGGTGGATCAACGCGGGCGATAACGGTAGTTTGGGGTACACCAATGGCGACCAGCGTGTTGTCAACGGACTGCTGAAGGGCAGCGGCAGGCGAATCCACAAGGAGCATTCGGGCATCATGGAAATCAACGACGTCAAAGCCGCACTGGCCGCGCATCCCGCCGGGACGTTTCTGAACCTCATGGCATTTAACGGTCACAACCTGGGCGCCTGCGACATTACCGGCGTGTCGCCGGTGTGGAAAACGCAGCCCGACACGGATGAGCGGTGCCGTTCTACGTCCTGTAAGGCCGGTTTGAGATGACGGTACTCAAGGACCACGGACCCGTCGACTATCAGTCGGACCCAGGTCCAACCGTTGTGGCACCGCGCGGGCTCTCGCATAAGCGGGGGCCGCCATACGGCTGCAAATTCCTTTACCTGACATCCGGCCAGTCTCTGCATCCGGGTGCAGAAGACCCGCGCAACCACAGCGAAGGATAAATTCTCTTGATTGATCACATCGACCACGTTGTCCTCACCGTCGCAGATATCGAAGCCAGTGTGGCTTTCTACAAGCGCGTGCTGCTGATGCAGAATTCAACATTTGCTGGGGGGCGTCGGGCACTGCACTTTGGCAATCAGAAGATCAATCTGCAGACGCTTGGCATGGAGCCGCGTAATCACGCAGCGGTTGGCTCCGGCGATCTGTGCCTGATCACGTTTTGGCCCATTCCCAGAGTTGTCGAACACCTGCGTTCGGAAGGGGTCACCATTGCCGAGGGCCCGGTGGAGAAAAGTGGCGCGCAGGGTGCCATCACTTCGGTCTATTTCAACGATCTCGACGGCAATCTGGTCGAAATCAGCAACTATGCGAGAGGCTGAGTGGCAATGGGACCCTTTTCCAATGACTCTCCCATAACGTTCCAGGACGGTGTCCCCGAAGCTGTTGATGCGTTGGTGATCGGCGCAGGTGTGGTCGGCACCTCAACGACTTATTTCCTGGCGAAGCAGGGGCTCAAGGTCGCCTTGTGCGAAAAAGGCCGAGTAGCAGGTGAGCAGTCGAGCCGCAACTGGGGGTGGATTCGGCAACAAGGGCGTGATCCGGCAGAGTTACCTATCATGATCGAGTCGAACCGCATCTGGCGCGGTCTGGCTGCGGAAACCAGCGAAGCAGACTTGAACTTCCGCATGTGTGGCTGCGTTTATCTGGCGGACGATAAGGCTGCGCTCGCGAAGTACGAGCAGTGGCATGACCTGGCCCGCCAACATCAACTCGATACCCGCATGCTGAGCGCCGCGGAGGCCAAGTCGATGGTGGGCGACTTCAGCGGTGAATGGGTCGGCGGCATGGTCACGCCAAGCGACGGCTGTGCTGAGCCTTTTGTCGCAGTGCCGGCACTTGCACGCGCGGCACAGGCGTCAGGCGCGCGGGTAATTGAAAATTGCGCTGTTCGTACAGTCGAAACCGAGGCCGGTCGCGTGACCAGCGTGACAACGGAACAGGGCACTATCAAAACGTCGTTGGTGTTATTGGCAGGTGGCGCCTGGTCGTCTATGTTTGCCGCCAACCTGGGCCTTGAACTCCCACAGTTGGCGGTACGCTCAACCGTCGGGCGAACGCATGTCGCCAAGTCGTTCGATCTCCCCAACCTGTCCGCCAAGGGCTTATCGCTGCGCGAGCGCGCCGACGGTGGGTACACCGTAACAAGCGGCGATTTGGCGGAACATTATATCGGCCCACAGTCCTTCAAATACCTGACTAAGTTCATGCCGGTGTTGCGCGGCGCCGCCAAAGACATGCACATGAAGCTGAGCGCGCCCGCCGACTACCCGAATACGTGGTCCGGCAGACGGCGCTGGAGCGGAACGGAAGAATCGCCCTTCGAGCGCATGCGTGTGCTAAACCCGGAACCATCGCCTGTAGTGATGGAGCGCGTACGCGAGCGCCTTCCAAAACAAGCGCCATGGCTGAACGACGCCGGTATGTTGGAGTTCTGGGCCGGCATGATTGATGTCACACCCGATGCCGTACCGTATTTGTGCGCGGCGCCCGGCTATGAGGGTTTGTTTATCGCGACGGGCATGAGCGGGCATGGTTTCGGAATTGGGCCTGGCGTCGGTCGTTTGATGGCCGATATGATGCGCGGCGTGCCGCACGGCTTCGACCTGCGCCGGTTTCGCTTCGACCGCTTCACGGATGGCTCCAAGATCGTGCCTGGACCTTACTGACATGCAGCTAAATCAAATCGACGCTGGTGTCTTGCGGGTCACGTTTGAGGCACACGGCGCCGAGACGGGCACGCCGTTGGTGCTGCTGCACGGCTTTCCTTACGACGTCAACAGCTACCGCGAGATTGCGCCGGTCCTCGCGGCCGAGGGCTACTGGGTCATCGTGCCTTACCTGCGGGGTTACGGCCCGACGCGATTCCTGAGTGACGATACGCCGCGCTCGGGAGAACAAGCCGTGCTCGGCAACGATCTGCTAAAGTTCCTGGATGCGCTTGGCCTTGAATCAGCCTACCTGGCAGGTTACGACTGGGGCGGCCGCGCGGCCTGTGTGGTCGCCGCGTTGTGGCCTGAACGCTGTCGCGGGCTGGTGACTTGCAACGGCTACAACATCCAGAATATTGCGCAAGCGGCCCGCAGCGCCGCCCGTCCGGCTGACGAGCACCGCTATTGGTATCAGTATTACCTGCACGGTGAGCGTGGACGCCTGGGCCTCAGTCAGAACCGTTATGAGTTCTGCAAACTTTTGTGGCAGCTGTGGTCGCCTAACTGGGATTTCGACGAGCAAACCTACGCGACTTCGGCAGAATCATTCGAGAATCCCGATTTTGTCGACGTTGTGGTCCACTCCTATCGCCACCGTTACGCTCTGGTAGACAGCGATCCGACAGTCGCTGACGTGGAAGCACAACTGGCTCGACAACCTAACATCGCCGTTCCGGCCATCGCCATCGACGGCGATGGCGATGGCGTCATGCCGCCGGAAGGCTGTGCCAGTCACGCACCCAGGTTCTCCACGGCGTATGAGCGTCGGATAATCCCGCGCGTCGGTCACAATATCCCACAGGAAGCGCCAGCCGAATTTGCCCAGGCGATACGCGACCTGCGCGCGACCTGAGGATTCACCAGCGCGGGCTCGATTGGAACCATCTTCGACATTGCGTTCTCGAGACGCTCCCCCACTTACAGGGTAATCCGCAATCGCCCGTGCTTCCCCATGCTCGACTACGTCCTGTTCGCCAGTGGCCTCATCGTCCTTGTAATTGGCGGTGACAAACTTGTCGCCAGTGCGACACGAGTAGCGAGACGCTTCGGCATGAGCAAACTTGCGACCGGTGTCGTGATCGTTGGCCTTGGCACCTCACTGCCGGAGCTGCTTACGTCCGTTGATGCAAACCTGCAGGGGTACCCAGGTGCCGCATTGGGGAACGTGGTTGGCAGTAACATCGCCAACCTGCTCCTGGTTTTGGGCGTTGGCGCACTGTGGCTGCCTGTCGCATTCCACCCGCGACAAGGCCGCCGCGACATTGCGTGGATGCTTACGACCGGCGCGTTGGCCGTTGGTATCGCCCACCTAGCCGTTATCGAACGCTGGACGGGCGTGCTGCTCCTGGCCGCATTGGGCGCTTATCTCTACAGCGTTTTGCGTGAGCCGCAGGCAGGAGAAACCGTCGACGTATCGGCGGACGAGACAGCGGACAATGCGCTACCAGTGGATCTGGCGCTGGTAGCGGTTGGCATCGCCGCGTTGTCTGGCGGCGCGCACGTCCTGGTCAGCGGCGCCATGGGTATCGCTGCACAACTCGGCATTTCGGAGACCACCACGGGCATCGTGTTGCTGGCGCTTGGCACTTCGCTGCCGGAACTCACCGTAACCGTTGTGTCGTTGATGCGAGGCAATGCGGAGTTGGCCGCCGGCAACGTGCTCGGTAGCACGCTGTTCAATATTTTAGGAGTGCTTGGCGTCACGGCACTGGTAGCGCCGATACCCGTTCCAGCCGAAGTCGCGGATACGCACATCTGGGTGATGGCGGGCGCGATGGTGGCGTTCGCTGTCGTAGCCCGGAGCAGCTGGCGTATAACACGCCTCGAAGGTGCGCTACTGACCGCCAGCTATCCGGTCTATCTGGCGTTTGGGCTGTGATCCCGGACGAGCGCGCGCAACATCGGTAAGTAATGCTCAAATGGCGGCACCAAGCGGCCGGCCACTTTGCCAGCATCGTCGAAACGACGCACCGCAAGCACATCTTCCAGGAACGGCACAGTCTGCTCGAAGGCCTCACATTCCGCCGGTTCCATGGGCCCGCCCTGCAGACCCAGCGTATGCACCGAAGCGTCGGATAGTCCCTCGAAGTACTCTCGTTCGACGGCGCAAAGATAGCGTTTCGCGGCCACGTGTTGGCGCACACAGGCAACCGTCCGGGTCGGAAACCAGCGTTCCAGCACGGTGGCCCCGGTCTCCTGATGACGTCGGTCCTCTTTCAGCATGTCCGCATCCGGGAACTCCTCGACGTAATGGCCAATATCGTGCAACAGGGCGCCAATGACGACTTCATCATCGAGGCCGGCTTCAACCGCAAGCGCCGCGCCCTGCAGCATGTGCTCTGCCATTGTCACGTCTTCACCCAGATACGACTCCGCACCGCGGCGCTTGAAAATGTCGTGAATCAACGCGATGACGTCGTTCGCTTCTTCGAGCACGAGCGTTTCTGTATGGTTCGCGGTAGGGACCAAGAGCGTAATCCTCGGTGACCTGCATCAAGGCAGGTGCATCATAAGTGGTCAGCGCAATTATACGGGAGCTCGCCTGATGGAATTTCACTCAACCGGCATCTCACACGAAGCCGTCATGGATGAACTGGATGAGGCTGCGGCCAACGACGTGCCCTGGCGCGATGGCCGCCTGGGCTTGTATGTGCATTTTGGCGGCGAAGACGTACTGGCCGTCGCCAAAGATGCGTACATGCGCTTTTTCTCGGAAAACGCACTGGGTCCCACCGCCTTCCCCAGCCTGGCGAAGTTTGAACGCGAAGTTGTCGGATGGACGGCCAACCTGCTGAACGGACCCGATGAAGCGACCGGCAACATCAGCTCTGGCGGCAGCGAGAGCATATTCCTCGCGATGAAGTCGATGCGCGACTGGGCCCGCGCGCACAACCGGGGCGGCGAATGTCCTCAGGTGGTCGCGCCGTACAGCGCCCACCCGGCATTCAGCAAAGCCGCTCACATGCTTGGTATGGAAGTGAAACGCGTAGCGCTGGGTGACGACTTTCGCGTTGACATGGACGCCATGGCTGCAGCGATTTCCCATCGCACCGTGGGCATCATGGGCTCGTCACCCGGGTTCCCCCATGGCGTTGTTGATCCCATCGAGGCCATCGCTGAAATCGCGGTGGCGCATGATCTGTGGATGCATGTTGACGCCTGCGTCGGCGGTTTTGTGCTGCCGTTTGCGCGCCGTTTGCAATACCCGGTGCCCGAGTTCGATTTTTCGGTGCCCGGCGTACGTTCAATGTCAGCAGATCTGCATAAGTATGGGTTTGCCGCCAAGGGCGCCTCGACTGTGCTGTATCGCAGCCCGGAGGACTATCAGTTCCAGATCTACGAATTCGACGAGTGGCCTCGGGGCCGCTACGCGCCACCAACCATGCCGGGCAGCCGTCCTGGCGGCGCCGTAGCGGCTGCATGGGCCGTCATGCGTTATCTGGGCATCGACGGTTACACCCGCATCGTGCGCGAAATCATGACCGTGCGAGACGCCATCGTTGAAGGTGTCAATGCCATCAATGACCTGCACGTGTTATCGGATCCCGATGGGCCAATCATCGCCTACGGCTCCGAGACCCTGGACATTTTTGCGGTTGCGGAGGCCCTGGCAGAACGTGGCTGGTTTGTGACTAAAGGCGCAGAGCCGCCCTGCGTGCACATGGGTATGCTGACGGCGATACATGTACCGGTAGTCAAAGATTACCTGGCGGACCTGGAGGCGGCTGTCGAAGAAGTACGCGGCGGACGCAAAGCCGCTTCACGCGCGGTCAGCTACGGCGGATAGAAGGAAGTAGATTCGATACTTTGAATACGACGAAGTCCCCTATCCGATTGGGCACGATATGCGCGCCGCGTACCGGGCGTACTGGGAGCGGCTGGCCGCACCCGGTAGCTGGTGGAGTGGTGCGCAAAGGGTAGCGATCGCCCAGGAGACGCGTAACGCGCTCACCTGTGACTTCTGCGCAAGGCGAAAAATCGCACTGTCCCCGTACGCGCTCCAAGGCGAACACACGCATAGCGGTGGGCTTCCTGAGCACGCGGTCGACGCCGTACGTCGGATCATTACCGATCAGACGCGCGTCACTCAGGCCTATGTGGAGGACAACCATCGCAACGGTTTGAGCAAAGCCGCCTACGTCGAACTGGTGGGCGTTGTGGTTGCGGTCTTTTGCATCGACGAGTTTCATCGAGCGCTCGGCTTGCCCCTGGAAAGCCTGCCGGTACCGGTGGCGGGTGGTCCAAGTGGCTATCAGCCCGCACACTTGAGCGAGGACATCGGATTTGTCCCAACCGTGCCGCCCGACGGCGCCGTTGGCGCGGAAGCGGATTTGTGGCCCGGTGGCTGGAGGCCAAACGTAGTACGCGCACTCAGTCTGGTACCAGACGCCTTACGGGCCTGGCGACAACTGGCCGCCGTACATTACATCCCGCTCGAATGGATGCAGGGTTTCATGAGCGACGAGGCGCGTGCGCTAGACCGCATGCAGATGGAATTGGTAGCGGGTCGCGTTTCGGCCGTCAATGAGTGCTTCTACTGAACCAGCGCTCATGCAGCGATGCTCCGTGTGAGCGCGAAGAAGGCCCAGTCAGAAGTTGATATTCAAGGTATCGCCGGCGACGCCAACAGCGCGGCGTTGGGAATCGCGTTTGGTGCGGAACTGATGCGATTCGCGGAAAGCGTCGCGAGGCGCGATGACGCATCGCTTGGCGCCGCCAGAACAGCGCTACTGAACGCTGCCGGCGCGCAGGCTTTAGTGGAAGTGGCTGGCGTCGCCGCGAACTTTCAGAGGATGGTGCGCATCGCAGATGCCATCGGCATCCCGTTCGACGATATGGAGTCCAACTTCAGCAAGCGGATACAGGCAGAACTCGGACTGACACGATTTGCCAGCGCATCACACAGCGTGAAGGACGGCGCCGCTCAGCTGAACGTGTAGCGGGCGCCGTCACCCACGGCGACCCCGCCGCGTGGCCCGGTGTTATAGCGGTCAGCAAAATTCTCCGCCAACGGCCGGCCACCGCGGATGTTGATCCAGAATCGGAACAGGCAGCGTTTGCGTTCATGCTCCTCGTGGTCCACAAAGTCTTCACGGGAATGGAATACGCTATGGTTACTGACCATCTGGATATCGCCCGGCACCATCTTGAAGCGATACTGCAGTTCTTCGCGAAGCGTAACCTCGCGCAGGAAATCCAGGGCGGCGCGCTCATGGTCGGATAACGGCTGACCGCGTTTTACCGCGGCGTTGTCGATCATGCGCTGGTTATAAGAACAACTGACCCGACCTGCGTGGTAACTGTAGACCGGGATCGGATTATGCGTCAGCTCATCGATCTTCTGTGTGGGGCCCTCACCGCGCAGATCGTTGTAGAACCCCCGATACAGCACTTCCAGAAACTCCGGTCGTTCCGCCAGCACAGCGTTGTACGTGGCCGTGGAACTGATGACCCGACTCACGCCGCCACTCTTGGCCTGACGTACGCATAACAAGGTTGTCATATCGGACGTATCGACGTGTGGCAACAGCTCTGCGTTGGTTGAAAAACCACGGGTGTTGCGGTCACCGTAGGCGTTGCCGTGGTCGCGCACCTCGGCCAACAACTGGCCCTTGGAGTTTTGCGAGATCACGTTGCCCGCGTAGACGCCAAATCCCCAGTACAAGACGCGCAGTTCAGCATTTGTGTACTGCTCTACCGGAATACCGCGCAACAGCCCCACGCCGCGGCCATTCTCAACGTTATCCACCAGCGCCTCGATGCGCGGACCGAGCGTCGGGAGCGGAAAGTCGTCGCGATCGAACTGGCCGTCCGTCAGTCCGCGTGCCGCTGCCGCGCGCGTGGCGGCATCCAACTCGGAGCGTTCTGCCGCTGTGAGGGTGTGATGCCACGAATCGTCAGATTCAAGCTCCGACGCCTGCCAGACGGAACGCTCATCAACAGGGCGCTGGCGTACAGGGTTGATGCCATCAACCAGTGCGGGCGGAGAAACAGGCAGGGCCGTCGTTGAATCAACCGGCGTTAAATCAACCATTGGAGCAATTCCGTTACGTCACTTATCCGCTAAACATAGCGCGGAACGCCGTTGCGACCTAATGCCATCGGATCTGCAGGAAATAGTTTTTGTTACTCTCAGACACTCCTGTCGTGAATTGAGAACTATCGAATGGATTTCCTGCAACCCGAAACCTGGTCCCGCGCCCCGGGCTTTTCATGGGGTGTGTCTGCTACTGGTCGCACCGTGTTTGTCGCGGGACAAGTCGGCCGCGACCCTGGCACAACAGACCCGGTGGTCGACGGCTTCGGCGCGCAGACCGCGTTGGCGTTCCGGAACATTGCCAAGGTGCTGGAGGCAGGCGGCGCTGGTCCGGAGCACATCGCCCACATGACCTGGTATGTCACCGACATCGCTGCTTACAAAGCCGCCGGTCGCGAGATTGGCGCAGCGTACAAGGAGACGTTTGGCCGCCACTTCCCATCCATGACGATGGTGCAGGTCGGTGGCCTGCTGGCGGACGGCGCGATGGTCGAAATCGAGTGTTTTGCCGTAGTGCCAGAGAGCGCCTAGGACGCTCCTGTCACAATCGAGTCCAATACCGGGTACAGATGTTCGGCAAACAGCTCCGGATTTTCTGACATGGGGAAGTGCCCCATCCCTTCCATGATGACAACCTGACTGCCGCGAATCCGCGCGGCCGTCGCCTCTGTCCGCTCGGGCGTGCACGAAGAGTCGTATTCGCCAGACAGCAGATAGACAGGGCAGCGTTCGGTATCGATCAACGGCGAACGATCGTCAAAATCCCCATCGTGCCAGTAGAAGAACAGGTCCCCCTTGAATACACCGGGTCCACCCTGCTTGTAGTGCCACAAGGTCTCGTACCGATACTCGTCCGGACTTTGCGGCGCCACTTGCGCGGATACAAACGCCGCACAGATTTCGCCTCCGTGTACGTCAGGGCGATGTAACCAGTCCAGATCGTAATAGGGCTCCAGCTTGTCAGCGCCTTCCAGCGCGATTACCGCACGAAAATACTCCGCCTGCTCGAGCGCAAGATGCAGTACCACACGGCCACCCATGGAACATCCCATCATGACGGGGTTCTCGAGTTCGTACGCCGCGCAGAATTGCATGACGATGTGTTTGTACAGATCGGTTGTGAGCTGGTACTCGCGTTGCTCAAAGCCGGGCGGAGGATTCGACTTACCGTGCCAGGGAAGGTCGAATGCGATAACGCGAAACTGACTCGTGACGCGCTCGTCGCACATCAGATGACGATACTGGCGCGCGTCCGATCCGGCCGTGTGCAAACACACCAGCGGGATACCTTCGCCAGCCTCTTCCACGTAGATCCTGCAGTGGTCATCACCAACACGCATCGTGAAGTAGCGACCCACAATGGGTTCAAACGCCGGCATCAGCCACCTCCTCTACCCGCAGGCTGGCAATGACATCCTTGAAGTACTGCAGGTTTTGCATCAGCGGCACCAGATCACCGTCGAGCCGCGCCAGACCTTTGGGCAACATGCTCCAGATGTCGTGGTAGTCGCGACGTGGATATCTTCGCCAGTGTTCTTGCCACGTGGCCCGTGCCGCGCGAATGGCAAACACTCCAATTTGAGTCTGCAGACGCCGCGGCCGGACGTCGGCAATAGCACCGCGCTCAACATCGATCAGGTAATCCATATCATCAACGCCCAACACAAACGTCAGAGTCACCCAACGCCCCCGTCTCACCAACGCCCGGTTCGCGTTCACGCGCCCGGCCAGCTCTTGCAGCATGCTTTAAGTCCATTGATAGGCTTCGATACCGCGCCATGTTAGCGCGCGACGTCGGTGACTAGAACGACTAACATGCGGGTCACCTACCAGATGAGAATTGGGCGAAAGCGTCATGTCACAAGCATTTGTACCGTTGGACGAGGACTTCGTTTATCCACAATACGAAGTCGCCGTGAGCGCTGAAGAGCAAAATGACAAACTCGCCTGCTGCAACATCTCGCCAGAGGTCTACGGCGACTACGTCGACGTCACTCACTTTGCGGTTGAGACGATCATGGCGGCCAAACATGGTGGCGCGACCATCAACGGGAGCGTCCATATGACGCAGGAGTTCGAGGTGCGCGAGCCAGTACGCCTCGGCGAGACCCTGACTATCAGTGGCGAGGTCACGGGCGTCGAAGCAGTCGCCAAAGGTGACGTCATCGGCAGCCGCTTCGAATTCGCACGTGCAGACGGCAGCGTACCTCTGGTCTTGAGTCGCACGTCGTTGCGTGCTGATCCTGATCGTATGCCCCGCACACAAGAACCAAAGCGACAGACCGCCACTCAGCCCGACGACGGCCTGACATTCGCGAGCGCGCATCCGCTGGAGCCCGACAAGGTTGCGCGGTATTCAACGGAAGCCGAAAACCTGATCCATTCGGATCCGGACGTTGCACGCCAGTTCGGATTCGAGAAACCGATCGCCGGTGGTCTGATGGCTGTGCGACTGATGATGGCGCATCTGTGGCAAAGCGGCACCGTCGCCGGCCTCAACATGTCGGTGCGTTTCCTGCGTCCCATGTTCTGGGATGACGTGTTGCAGCTACATGTTTCAGCCGTCGAACCACGCCAGATTGTCATGAAGCGTGAACGGGACGGGAAGGTCGCCAACCGGGCCGTTGTCCATCGAGTCACCTACGGCTGAGCAGTCGCGTAGAAGAATTGACAAAAAGGGAGCCCGATGAAGTCTTACAAACTCGCAGCCATCCCGGGCGATGGTATTGGTCAGGAGGTGATCGCCGCGGGACTGCAGGTTCTGCAATCGCTGCAGACGCGCATGGGTTCGTTTTGTCTGGATGTGCAGCATTTCGACTGGGGCTCGGATCGTTATGTGCAAACCGGCGCGATGATGCCGCCAGACGGCCTTGATCAACTGCGCGATTTTGACGCCATCTATTTCGGTTCGGCGGGAGATCCCAGAGTGCCAGACCACATTTCGTTGTGGGGCTTGCGTCTCGCCATCTGTCAGCCGTTTGACCAGTACGCCAACGTGCGGCCATCGCGCCTGCTGCCGGGCATCAGTTCGCCATTGGCCGGCGTCGAGGGAGATGATCTGGACTGGGTCATCGTGCGTGAAAACTCCGAAGGGGAATACGCCGGCTCAGGCGGTCGCGCCCATCGCGGGCTCCCGGAGGAGGTGGGCATGGACGTGGCCGTGTTCACGCGCGCTGGTGTTGAGCGAATCCAACGATTTGCGCTCGAGTTGGCGCGCTCGCGCCCGCGTAAACATTTGACGCTCGTGACCAAGTCCAACGCGCAACGTCACGGCATGGTGATGTGGGATGACGTCTTCGAAGGCGTCAAGGGCGATTATCCGGATGTCACCACGGACAAGATGCTGGTCGACGCGATGACAACACGCATGGTGCTGGATCCCAAAAGTATCGATACCGTGGTTGCGACCAACCTGCACGCGGACATATTGAGCGATCTGGCGGCGGCCCTATCCGGCAGCATGGGTATTGCACCCACGTCCAACCTGAACCCGGAACGCACCTACCCATCGATGTTTGAACCCATCCACGGCTCGGCCTTCGACATCATGGGTCAGGGTGTCGCCAATCCGATTGGCGCGTTCTGGACAGCCTGCATGATGCTCGAGCACCTGGGCGAAAACGAAGCATCGGGCGTACTGATGCGGGCGATTGAAACCTATACAGCCACCGGCGAGATGCCCCGCGACCTGGGCGGAGCGGCGACCACGCAGCAGGTGACCGATGCCATCTGCCATCTGGTGACAGGCATGAATCAGTGAGCGGCGACGCGATTTATTGCCGGTGCGTACTCGGCTAGTTTGGTGTGACCGGCACAAATTTCCGCTTGAACACCCAACGGGTGTCTGTTGAACGTGCGGCGTCGTACGCGTAGCGCTCTGCGTTGAATTCTTTGAGTCCCTCAACACGGTCGATTTGTTCGGTAACGATGTAACGCGCCATCAAGCCGCGGGCGTACTTGGCAAGGAAGCCAATTACAGTGCCTTCGTCGGCATGGACCTTCCAGTCTTCGAATACACATTCAACGACGGGCGCTTTCAGGGCTTTCTTGGCAACCGCCTTGAAATATTCATTGCTGGCGAGATTCACTAACGTACCGTCGTTGTGCCCGGAGAGTTTCTGATCCAGCTGCTGCGCGATCTTGTCGCCCCAGAACGCATACAGGTTGGCGCCGCGCCGAGTCTTCAGTTTCGTCCCCATCTCAAGCCGGTACGGCTGAATCAAATCGAGTGGCCGCAACAGACCAAACAGGCCGGACAGGATGGCGACGCGGTCTTGTGACCACTCCAATTCCTCCGCACTCAACGTACGGGCATCAAATCCGCGATAGACATCGCCATTAAACGCAACGCTCGCCGGCAATGCGTTGTCTGGCGTAAACGGCAGGTCAAAGCTTCGGTAGCGGTCGTAGTTGAGCTTGGCCAGATCGGCGCTCAGATTCATCAACTCGCGAATGCGTTTCTGCGACAAGCCACGCGTCGTCCGCATCAGGCTGGTGGCGTCTTTCATCAACGCCGGTTCGGTGCCGTGATCCGTCATAGGCGATGGCGACCAGTCCAGTGCTTTTGCCGGGGATAAGACTGCAAGCATGTTGCGATAGCCCAACTTCTAAGTCCGAAAGCCGAAGCTTAACAGCTTTGACAGCGCACTTAAGGCCGCCCACCGCCCACACGAATGTTCGCGCCTGCTACATAAGAAGCTTTGTCCGTCGCAAGCCAATAGATGGCCTCGGCTATCTCCTCGGGCTCAGCGGCTCGTTGCATTGGCAGGTTCACAAAATTGTCCGCGATGTCCGACGTCATGTCCGTGACCGTCATGCCCGGGGACACGGCGTTGACCCGGATGCCCTCGCGCACCAGTTGCTGTGACGCACCAATATTGAAACTGTTGAGAGCGCCCTTGGTGATAGCGTAATGCACGCCGTTTGTCGGGTTCCCGATATACGCGGAGCCGGATGACACGTTGACGATCGCCCCACCATCGCCACCATGATTCGTCGACATCCGTCTGATCGCATGTTGGGCGCATACGTATGCGCCCAACACGTTGACGTCCAACATTCGCCGTAGGTCGGCAACCGACAACTCATCGACGCGGCATCGTGGCCCCACGATACCCGCGTTGTTGACCAGTACGTCGATCCGGCCAAAGGACTTGTCCAGGCTCGTGAACATGTCCGCCACCGCCGACTCGTCTCCGACATCCGCTACAAAAGATTCTGCTTCGCCACCAGCCGCACGAATACGTGCAACCACTGCGTCAGCCGCGTCTTTGCCGCGGGTGTAGTTCACACCAACCCGATATCCATTGGCTGCAAACATATCTGCACAAGCCGCACCAATGCCGCGGCTTGCGCCCGTGATCAAGACAACCGGAGCAGACATCAGAATTCTCCCAATAAGCAGTTAGTCCAAGGGGCCTCGCTACCGCTGCCAGCCCCACCACCGGCAAATTGCGTCCCCCATGATCAACTGGAGGTCGCCAGCACTCAGCCAGTCGAGTTGTTCGGTGAACATTGTCACGCATTCGCGCCAACTACAGGGCATCTTTGATATGTCGGTGCCCCAGAACATGCGCTCCGGACCAAACGCGCTGTGGATCTGGCGCAGATAACCGTGCATCGATGCGAACGGGTATGTGCCGCTGCAGTAACCGGGAGCGCCTGTCACCTTCACGGCGACATTCGGATACCGGGCCAGAGCGAGCAATTGCGGCATATGCGTCATCGCCTCGTCATCCTTGAGCGTAGTGAGTCCACCACGCCCCCCCAGATGGTCAATCGTGAGCTTAAGCGACGGATAACGCGCGGCCACCCCAGCCAATGCGGCCAGTGAATCCGTCGCCAACATCGTCATCGGCAGTCCCGTGTCAGCGGCGGCCCGCCACAACCATTCAACCTCGCCGTTGGCCACCATCGACCGCGCGGGTTCGTGTAACAACATCACGCGATAACCAAGCGGCTGTAAACGGCCAGGCTGCCACGCGCGCAAGACCGGCTCGGCGACCGCACGTTCCACCGGCACCGAGCCCATGATCGCAAACCGCCCCGGATGGTCATCGATGGCCTGCTCGGCCATCGTGACCGAGCCCGGATCCCAGGAGGGCGGATGAATCACGGCGGCCGCAACACCCGCTTCATCCATCAACGCAACCGCTTCTTCCGCGTCAAATCGAGTCACCTGCCGGTGTGACGGATTGCTCGGCAAACCGCTGCCCCACAGATGGATTTGCGCATCGACGATGTTAACTTCCGCTGTCACCACACTTCTCCAAACGGCCGCATCTCTACGGTAAACGACCAGGCGGATCGATCCTGGTGGGCGACATGGAATAACTCGTCGGCGATGGCAGTTGGTTTGGCGAAGAAGTCATCGGGCTTGTCTGCGGCGCGGAATGGGCGGGTGCGGGGCGTATCGATAGCCGCATCGATGATGAAGTAGGCGACATGAATCCCCTGCGGGCCAAACTCACGTGCCATGGATTCGGCAAGGATCCGCTGCGCGGCCTTGGTGGAAGCAAAAAAGCCCCATTGTGATTTGCCGCGTGTTGATGAGGTGTTGCCGGTCACCAGAATCGTACCGCTGCCAGCTGCAAGCATATCCGGGATGGTTTCGCGGCCAAGGTGCAACAGTGCCGTCACGTTAACGCGGAAGTTGCGCTCGAGGTCATCGGGGTCCATTGCCAGCAGGCTGCCGTGGGTGGCGCGTACCGCGTTGTGGATGACAACGGCTGGCGCGCCCATATCGGCTTTGATTTGCGCAACAGTGGCGCACAGGCGTTCCAGATCCGCCACGTCGCAGGGGTATGCTTTTGCATCAACCATGTCCGTTTCCAGGTGTGCCAGGCGGTCGGCGTCGCGGGCAAGCAGCGCGACACGGTAACCCCCGTTCGCAAAACGACGTGCGATTTCTGCGCCGGTGCCCTTATCCGGCCCTACGCCCGTAACCAGGCAGACGGGTTTGCTCATTCAGGTAATCCTCGGGTTAGACTGCGTGCCCGCAAATGAACACGCGGGTTGGGACGCGCGCATCAGCGTCGACGCCAACACCATCCATCGGAGACAAGACCGTGGCAACTTATCTCAAAACCAGCATCAGTGACGACGCAAAGGCGGAAGCCGATGCCAATGTACGTCAAACCGTCGAGTCGTTGTTGGCGGATATCGGCAGTCGTGGCGACGCAGCCGTGCGCGAGTACTCGAAGAAGTTCGATGGTTGGGAACCGGAGGAATTTCGGTTGAGCCGCGCGCAGATAGATGCTTGTTACGACCGTGTCAGCGAGCGCGAGCTGAACGATATCAAGTTCGCGCAGAAGCAGATTCGCGGTTTCGCGGAGGTGCAGAAAGCCGCTCTGCAAGACGTCGAAGTAGAGACCATGCCCGGCGTTGTACTTGGCCACAAGAATATCACCGTGAACAGCGTCGGCTCGTATGTGCCCGGCGGAAAATATCCAATGGTGGCGTCAGCCCACATGTCGGTGGTGACAGCATCCGTAGCCGGCGTTAAGCGCATCATCACCTGCGCACCGCCTTATCAAGGTGAACCCAACCCAGCTATTGTCGTCGCGCAGGACTTGGGCGGGGCGGACGCCATCTACTGCCTGGGCGGCGTGCAGGCCGTGGGCGCGATGGCACTAGGTACCGAAAGCATCGATGCAGTCGACATGCTGGTCGGGCCGGGGAACATGTTTGTGGCTGAAGCAAAGCGGCAACTGTACGGTCGCGTCGGCATTGATCTGTTTGCTGGTCCGACCGAAACGCTCGTGATTGCCGATGAATCCGTAGACGGCGAATTATGCGCGGCTGACCTGCTTGGGCAGGCGGAGCATGGCCCAACCTCGCCAGCGATCCTGTTGACCAACTCCGAGAAGCTGGCGCGAGACACCATGGCCGAGATCGAGCGGCAGCTGACGATTCTGGAAACCGGAGAGATCGCAGGTCAGGCCTGGCGCGACTACGGTCAGGTCATCGTTTGCGACAGTTACGAAGAAATGGTCGCAGTGGCTGACGGCATCGCAGCGGAACACGTGCAGGTCATGACTCAGGACCCACAATACTTCCTGAACAACATGACCAACTATGGCGCCCTGTTCCTGGGCGCCGAGACCAACGTTTCTTACGGCGACAAGGTCATTGGCACCAACCATACGTTGCCCACCAAAAAAGCGGCGCGTTATACAGGCGGCTTATGGGTTGGCAAGTTCATCAAGACCTGCACTTACCAACGCATCACCGAGGAAGCGTCCGTACACGTGGGTGAATACTGTTCGCGACTGTGCGCGCTGGAGCATTTTGCCGGGCACAAAGAGCAGGCAGACATCCGGCTGCGGCGATACGCCGGCCAGAACGTACGGGGTCTGGACGCATTGCCTGGTTTAGACACCTGAGCTGGCAGGTATCCGGGTCCGCCAGTACAGCGGGCCCGAGCCCCTACTAGTTGACCAGGACGTTACCCATCTTGTGGGCCGACTCGTTCCGCGGGCGTCTAGTTCAACCCCGCGACCGGCACGCTGGGTGAGCGGTCGATCATCTGTTCGACCATCGCATGCGCTGCTTCCGGGCGACCGTCCTTGATGTAGGCGGCGAGGAGCGTGTTGTTGATGAGGTCACGTTGCGCGCGCGAGCCTCCGATGCGCACAACTTCGTCCAGCACCGGCTCCAACGTTGAGATGGTCTTGCTCCAGTCGCCGTTTGCATAAGCCCCAAATGCCTCGGTCAACGTAGCGCCAACCGTGCCCGCCGGAAGGCGACCCTTCTCAGCCAACTCATGCACCAGATCAATATGGCGCTGTAAGCCTGCCTGATCGCCCAGAGCTGCGTACGGTAAGCCGCCGTGCGCATCGATAAACACCATCGGCTTGGGGAACGTCTGTTCGCCGTACTCGCGCAGTTTCTGCCATCGGGCTGTTGTCGGGTCGTAGCCCGCGAGCCCCGCGCGCCACAACAGCGCAGTGCCATCCGACATCACGTTGATGGCGGGACTGGTTGAAGTGCCTGGCGCACAGTTGGCATCAAATATCTCCCACGTGCCGTTGATGTCACCGGCAATCATGCGCATCAGACACTGATGCCAGGACAGGTGACAGTGCAATAACCCGTCGCGGTGATACTCAGGCATCCACTCTTCCAGGTAGGCGTGCGACGTTTTGTCCTGCCCGCCTTCATATAGCGCGTGCGCATAGATATGGGCTGCATGGGCGTTACGGGGGAACTGTTCCAGCGACTTCTGGATGAGTTCGCTGGCACGTTCCCAGTGTCCCATCTCCAAAAGCGCAAACGCGTATGCGCTCAAGAACCACCAGTCATCCCCGTAAGCACTGACCAGTGGTTCCAGCAGGTCCAGTTGTTCCGGCTCGCGCCCAACGCGACCGCTGAAGCCGATCAGACCAAACACGCCGCAGGACGGCGACAACACGAACGCGTCCAGCGGCCACTTGCTCATGTGATCGCGGGTCAGGTCCAGTGCGTCGGGCGCGCGGCCCGTGACCATCCGCTTGAAGATTTCCACATGCTGGCGCTCGCGTTCGGTCGCGTTTGCCGCAAGTTCTTCCGCATGTTCGGCGGCAGCCCGCGCCTCCCTCGAGCGTCCGTTCAGTTGATGCTCGCGGGCGAGTGCGACGTGCGGCAGCGCAAATTGCGGGTCCGCCGCAACGGCTTTTTCAAGCATCGCACCAGGATGTTCGGTCGCAGCCAACATCGCATCCGTACCAGCAACGTAGGCATCACGCGCATCGTTGGAATCCGTTGTTAAGTCCAGTCCGTACCGATCCTGCAACATGGTCCTGAAGCCCTCTTTTGGCGGCGCGCACTCACGCGCGCCATTACCTGTTAATTAACGCGGGCCTTGCACTCACTCGTAGCGCCGCATCCAATCCTTACATTTTGCAGCCGGAACCGGCCGCTGTCTGTCTACCTGTGTGCTGTTTGTCTACGCGCGACTTGCACGCGTGAGGGCGTCACCGTCCCGCCACGGAGAGATTTGATGCGCGTACACATCATGCCCGTTGCGGAAGTGAGAAGCTTCGTCCAGCGTTTCGACGAAGTTCATGTCAATCGGATAACATGCTTCGCCGTATGGATTGGGGCCCGCTTTGGACACGTGTCCTTTCAGCGGGTGCCCAACCACCTCCTCGGCGATGGCGGCCGCCTCGATAACCTTCACGAGGTCGTAACCAGTCTCGATGCCCATCTCATGGCACATGTGCACCAGATCTTCGGTTGGTACGTGACCTGCGGCACGTCCGTTGCCGCAATAAGGACAACCGCCCATGCCGCCCAGCGAGGTGTCGAACTCCGTCGCCCCCAACATCAATGCCTCGTAACAACTGGCGATAGTCGCGCCGCGCGTGTTGTGCAGATGCATGTGATAGGTCTCAATCTCAGGATACTTGTCCCGTATTGCCATGATAGTTTCACGCACGGTATGTGGCATGTTCCAGCCCATCGCGTCCAGGAAGGAGACCTTTTTTACCGGAATCTGGACTGACGCCCATTTGCCCATCATCAGATCCAACAGTTCCATGCGCTGCGCCAACGAGAAGGCGCCTTCAAAGTTGGATCCAAATGGGTTACCCAGCGCGACTGACGCGGACGTCGCGCCATCCAACACGGCATTTTCGACAGCCTGATCCATGGCTGCGATCATCTCGCCTTGCGTGCGGTTGTAGTTGCGGCGCGCAAACGAGTCGCACAGTTCCACGTGCGTCGCGTACTTGCGGCCGCGCACATTGATCTTCGGGAAATAAGCATCCGCGCGGTCGTACCCGCGTTTGTTGAATACGGCAGCGGTGTATTCGATACCAGGCTTCGGCTCAAACCGTTCCGCGATCTCATCGATGCAGGCCATGGAAGGCGTCCACTTTGGATGCGCAAAAGAGCCTATCGAGATGCGTTTTGCACCCATCTCACCGATAGCATCAAGCAGCCGCAGTTTTTCAGACACGGGGATATCCGGACTCTCTATTTGCAGCCCTTCGCGCATCGTGTCATCGAAAATATCGACGGATTTCGGAAGTAGATTACTCATTCCGGTTCACCTCTTTCAGACGGGTTAAGACTTGACGCCGGCGGCCTGACGTCGGCGACGCTCGGCGCCCGCGTGGGCCAGTTGTTCACGATTGGAATCGTCTACGCGCATGTATTGCGCTCTCCACGTCGCATCGTCGGTAGCGTCCCAGATCTCAGCGCGCTGCACCGTCGTGCGCGGTTGAAATGCCTTGCTCAGCAGTTCCAGTGCCCCGCCAGCAATGTTGTATTGCAT
>MDTA01134228.1_pt1 | contig 21447 bp, 14 predicted proteins | sample 811151 | NCBI WGS metagenome assembly MDTA01 (sample SAMN05326648, study PRJNA326480) | marine metagenome | isolation source: seawater | place: Indian Ocean: South | collected 2010 | reverse complement strand
TCAATTTCTTTACTGGTGTGGCTTGGATGTGGAACACCAGCAATTGTTTTGGTGCTGCGCCCTGGAAGTAGCTCAGCACCTCGGCATGGTGTTCGTACCAATCCATGAGCCAGCGCCGCTTGAGCTGCCGTTTGGTTCGAATTCCCTCACCCGCTAATGCGCGTTTGTAGGCTGCCGCAAATTGGCCCTGGTCATGCTGCAGACGCGAGCGCAGCCAATCAAAGGGCTCCCGGGTATTGAGGATGAACAGGGCCTCGGGGTAATCCCGGTGAAGGTCACGGAAGTAGCGGCAGCCTTCGATAAGAGGGGCCTGATCGCTGTTGCTTCGGCCCCAAGGGGAGCCCGGGATGCAATTCATGTCGGTGTAGGCGGTCCAGCGATCGATGCCCTCCAGCAGCAGCCGGCCTTCAGCTCGGTTGCGGTGCAGTGTCAAGGCAAGAGTGTTGGCACGCCAGTGAACCGACGTGATGCCATTCGCGGTGAAGTAGTCGTGAAAGGAGGTGGTGCCGCACTTGTTGAAGCCGATCAGGAAGATGCGGGGTTGATCGGTGCTGCTCATGCTTCTCTCCAGCGGTCGTCCTGCCAGAGGGCTCGCTGATCGGCATTCTCCAACAGATTCCGACTCAGCTCCGGCAGGGCGTGAGCCTGAATCGCCTCCAGGGGAAAGGGTTTGACCTGATTGAGAACACGCACTGCCATAACTGCGTCATGGAGCTCGCTATGGCGTCGGCTGGTGGTCGCGTTGGAATGCTTGCGGTAGCTCACATGCTCTTCGTCGATGGCTCGGATGGTGACACCGGCACGGGCCATACGCAGGTAGAGGTCATAGTCCTCTGCCAGGCTCAGACTCGGACGGAAGCCTTCGCCTGCGGCTTCGATCGCCCGTCGTGTGAATGCGGTGCCAGGGTTCGTGATGAAATTCACCATTTCCAGCAGAGGGCCTGAGTACGGCTGCAGGACTGGTTTGGCTCGTCCAGAGGGACGAGCTGTGCTGAACAGGCGCACACGGGTGTAGATCAGTTGCGGCTGTTGGGGATCCAGGAGTTCCCTGCAGCGGGCGGCGCGATGGGGGTGGTTGAGATCGTCGCTGTCTAGGGTCAGCAACCTTGGACTTCGGGCCAGTCTGATGGCTGTGTTGCGAGCGGCGCTGACGCCGCTTTCGCCATCCTGCAGGTGGTGGTAGCGCAGGCGTTGATCGTCGAAGCACGCCACCAGTTGTCTCAGGTCAGCGGTGTCGCTGTGGTCGTCCACCACAAGGGCCTCCCAGTGCTCCAACGTCTGAGAGAGGCAACTGGCTATGGCTGCCTTCAAGTCCTGTGGTCGGTTCCGGGCCGGGATCAGAAAGCTGACGGTTGGTGACCAGGTCATCGCTGGGCCGGAACAATCGAGACATCATCCAACCTCTGGCCCAGCAATTGACCATTGGGACCTTCGTGGGGCATAGTTTCGAGGTCTCGGAACTGATGAGACCAACGCGGATGTAGCTCAGTGGTAGAGCATCTCCTTGCCAAGGAGAGGGTCGAGAGTTCGAATCTCTTCATCCGCTTGATATATACTGGTTTCTTGAGAAACCTCACTGCATTTTCTCTATATGGGCTAAGAAGTGCATTGCTTATTGGAATTATGATAAATTGATGAGATCGGCTAAAGCGCGATGAGTAGAAATTTAATTACTGATCTATTTTCTCGAAAATTTTTTGTACGTAAAAAAGGCCCCTCCCATAAAGTTGTGTCTCTAAATGCTACTGAGCAGGTTGCTTCTGATGAAGTTCAGAAGCAGCTAGATCTTTCGGAGCAATTTAAGAACGCTTCTGATCGATGGATGGAAAAAAATCGCTCTTTGGTATTGCGACAGACGCCGATCTGGGCCAAGAGCTTGATTACTTTGTTGTTCAGCCTCGGCTCCATTGCTGTTCTGGGGGGAGTTTTTATTCGTATTGATGAAGTTATAACTGTTGGTGGACAACTCAAATCAATCGGTGGAACGGTTGAAGTTGAAACTCCAGTAGGCGGAAAGGTGGAAACGGTCCATTATTCGGATGGAGATTTGGTTGAAAAGGGTCAGTTGTTGGTCAGCTTTGACACACGTGAAGCTAGTGAGCAGAAGAAAACCTTGTTGAAGCTGATGAAGCTTGAGGAGCAAAATCTGTTGAATAAATTGAACACCATCGAAAGTCAGAAAGCTTCTCTTACTGTCCAAAAAAACGTCGTCAGTCAGCGATTAAAAACAAAGTCTTATATATTATTCGAGATGAAACGTCTTGTTGACCAAGGTGGATATCAAAGAATTCAGTATCTCGAAAGTTTGGATCAAAAATATTCGATGGAAAACCAGATTTCTGAACTAGATGAAAGAATGGCTCAGTTAGATCTGCGAGCAGAGCAAATTAAAAATGAAAGCATGAGAAGCTCTGATCAGATGAATAACCAGCTTAACAAAGTGAATCTTCAACTGCAGTACCAGAATGTCAAAGCTCCGGCTCGTGGAGTTGTATTTGATCCAAAGGCAAGTGAAGAGGGGGTTTTGAGTCCGGGCGAGCGGATTCTTTCCATCGTTCCACAGAACGGCTTGTTCGCCGAGATCTATGTTCCTAATAGTGATATTGGATACATCAGAAAAGGCCAGGACACAAAAGTGCGGGTTGAAGCATTTCCCTTTACCAAATATGGGGAGCTTCCAGGATCAATTTCCCAGATAGGTGCGGAGGCTCTCCCCCCAGATTCTATATCTCAATTTTATCGTTTCCCAGTCAAGTTAGATCTCGAGAGATCATATCTAGTGACAGATAAAGTAGAAATACCATTGAAATCTGGTATGTCTATTTCTGCAAACCTAAAATTAAGAGACAAACGATTGATTAGTATCTTAAGTGATCTGTTGGTTGATCAATCCGATAGTATACGCAATATTCGCCAGCAGTGATGGACATCGACCCTTTGGAGTGGCTGGATCAAGAAAGTCGTTATGAACGTCTAGAAGAAGAAGTTAAACCGGCTCTCAATTTATTGCAGTATTCAGAGTGCCTTGATAAGGTTTTGAGGCTTTGGGTGCGTCGTGAGGTCTTGAAGGAGCGACAAGCTACTCTTCAGAACGTTAATTCACCTGAGGATAAAGGATTGTTGGTTCAATGGAGCAGAGATCAGTGGGGTCATCGTTTGAATGAATTATTTCTCCAAAAAAAGCAAGAACTCGATGTTGTCTCTTTCAACTATTTAAGGGTTGGAAATCAAGCGGTCGCCCTCGAGCTTTACCATCGTTTAAAGGAGGGTGAATCAACCTTCTCTGAGTTATCAAGGATGTATGCAGTCGGACCTGATAGTCAGAAAGATCCCTTGAAGAAAAATCAGCGTGTTGGCAATCTGCCGGAGGGCATAAGGCAACTCATTAAGAGAATGAATGTTGGACAATTAAGTAAGCCTATGCAAATTAAAACTGATTTTTTGTTGGTTCGAGTTGAAGAGTTTGCTCCTGTTCAGTTTTCTGAATCCATTCAAGAAAAACTATTGATCGATCAGTTTGCGTCGTGGGCTGCTCAAGTTGCCCAAATATCACATGATCGATTAACCTCTTAGGAGGCTCGTCCATGCGTCATCAATGTCCGTTTCTTCGAAATCCCTGGACTTGTCCGCAGCTTTGACGGCCGTATGCCAAACGCCTCCATTTTCTCTCCTTACTGAAAACCAAAGCCAACTCCTGAAGAGCAGGGTTGGTGCAGTTTCATGTGAGCTTGGAGATCGAATCTTAAGGCCAGACGCGATACCATCGTCTGTGTATCTGGTTATAAGCGGAAAAGTTAGATTATTGGGTGAAGAAAAGTCGGGTTCGGCCACAATTAAGTTGAGGGGGCGCGGATCCTTCTTTGGATGGGCATCTTTGCTGTGTGGAGATCCCTTTGAATGGGTTATTGCTTCAGAGCCGACTATTCTTCTGGAGATTCCATCCGATTGTTTTGTCGATTTAATCTTCAACAATAATGATTTTGCCCATTATTTTGCGACTCTGCGAAACCCTCACGAGATTCACAGGGTTGCCACCATTGCCAATGAGTGCACTGCTTACCAAAGGAGTGATTGGAAGAAATCGCTCGTCACCAAGCAGGATCAAAGTCATGTTGTTACGCTCTCTCAAGGCGTACCGTTTACTGCTCCCAAACAGGTCAGTGAAAATGTCCATTGGTATTTAAGTACAGCTGGAGTTGCTGGTTTTCCTGTTGGCTACAAAATGAGTGATGGTGAGATATTGCCGAAAACTGATGCTTTCAGTCTGCCTTATCGTTTTATCGGCCTATTGCATGAGGATGCCACTGAAACTGATAGCTTTATTCAGCCTGTCGATTCAAATATTAAGCCCTTTAGAGAGAGGCCCAGTCTGAGTCTTTCATCGCTTGGGATTATTGAGGAAGACCATTTAAATTTAGATCAACAGTTCCCATTCGTTCATGGTAAGGGTGAATTGTCTGAAGGTCTTGCTATTTGTGAGATGGTGTCGTTGCAACTGGCAGTTCCTTTTCGAAAAGATAACTTGAAGAAAGTACTTGAAGGGCAGTTCAAAAGGGATAAGGGCTTATCACTGCCGCTGATTGGCAATATGCTCGAATTGCTAGGCCTGAATTGTCAAATCGCTGCGGTTAAAAAGGAATACATCGCTGGATCAGAATTTCCTTCGGTTCTGTTTTATCAGGATCGGCTGGCCGTATTGTTTTCCGTTGTGAACGACACGGTGACTCTGGGTCTGCCAAGCAAAGGTTTGGAGCGAATTCGTCTTGTTGATTTTCTGAGCCAGCTTGAAGATGAAGTTGAGTTTTTACAGCCGAAACGGGTTGGCTCTACCCCGTTCAGCAAGTTTGGCTGGAGTTGGTTCATTCCCCTTGTCAAAAAATATAGAAGTTCGCTGATTCTGGTTTTTGCAGCATCACTTCTGGCACAGCTGTTTGGTTTGGCCATTCCTCTTTTGATTCAGCAGATCATTGATAAAGTCCTATCTCAAGGCAATACCAGCACCCTGAATGTTCTTGGTGGCTTGATGATTGTGCTGGCCTTGTTCCGAGGCATTCTGATGTCGTTGAGAACGTATGTGTTTGTGGACACCACCGATCGCATGGATCTGACTTTGGGAACGGCTGTGATCGGTCGATTGTTGTCGCTGCCGTTGAGATTCTTTGATCGTCGACCTGTTGGTGAATTGAGTCAGCGTATTGGAGAACTCAACACCATCCGATCCTTCATGACCGGAACGGCCTTGGTGAGTGTCCTGAATATTATTTTCGCTTTATTATATTTAGTCGTGATGATTGTCTATTCTCCGTTCTTGACTGCGGTGGCGCTGAGTACGCTTCCGCTGTATTTCCTGCTTGTTTTCGGAATTGCCCCGATTTACAAGACTTTGATCAGAAGACGTGCAAAAGCTCATGCCAAAACACAGAGTCATCTGATTGAAATCCTTACCGGGATCAACACCGTGAAAGCCCAGCACTTTGAACTAACGGCGCGGTGGAAATGGCAGGATCGTTACCGCCACATGGTGGATGAAGGATTCAAAAGCACCGTTCTTGGAGCCACTTCCGGCGAGATCGGTGGATTTCTCAGTCAGGTGAGTGGTCTCCTGGTTCTCTGGGTTGGCATGGGAATGGTTCTTAAGGGTGAACTTACCCTTGGCATGTTGATCGCATTCAGGATCATTGCCGGTAATGTCACATCTCCACTGCTTCAATTGTCCAAGTTGTATCAAGGTTTCCAGGGTGTACAACTCTCCATGGAACGGCTTGGTGACCTTTTGGATCAGAATCCAGAACTCTCCAGCGAAGATGATTTATACCAAATTGCACTCCCGGCAATTCAGGGCGATATACGTTTTGAAGATGTGAAATTTAGATTTTCAAATAAGGGACCATATCAAGTCTCCAATGTGAATCTACATATTGAAAGGGGTCAATTCGTCGGTATTGTTGGCCAGAGTGGTAGCGGAAAAAGCACGCTGACAAAACTGATCCCTAGGTTGTACGACGTTAATGAAGGTCGCATTTTTATTGATAATTACGACATCTCCAAGGTGAGTCTTACAACGTTGAGACGACAGGTCGGCATTGTTCCGCAGGATTCACTGCTGTTTGAAGGAACTGTCGCCGAAAATATCGCATTGAACGACCCACAGGCCAGTGATGAGGCCATCATGAATGCAGCATCAATTGCATGCGCTCATGATTTCATCATGAGTTTAGAGCTCGGCTATGCAACGCAGATCGCTGAACGGGGCGGCAACCTGAGCGGAGGCCAGAGGCAACGCATTGCAATCGCGAGAACGATCCTGTCGAATCCTCAACTCCTGATTATGGATGAGGCAACCAGCGCCCTGGATTACAACACGGAGCGGCAGCTTTGCCTCAACCTTCAGAGATGGGCAGCGGGTCGAACCGTTTTGTTCATTACCCACCGTTTAAGCACGATTAAAAACAGTGATCAGATTCTGTTGATGAGCGATGGCCAACTTCTGGAGTCTGGAACCCATGACCAGTTGATCGAGCTCAATCAACTTTATTCATCGTTGTACATGCAGCAATCCAGTTCTTCCTGACCTACACGAGTCATTCTGTATTTATCAGGTCTGGATGTGTTCCAGGCTTGTTGTCAGATGTTGACCGTAATGTCAGGCTAAGTACTGTTGGTCTGATTGAGATATCCAGTCATTGCTTGTTTGTCTTCGTTCTTTTGATCGGTATTCATCTCGATACTTGTCTCGTTGGCGTATAGGCTTTTTCTACAGGTTCCTTTTCTGCATGGCCATATCAAGCCGGGAGTACCCCCTTTTTAAGTACAAAATCCTTAAAGCTTGAGCTGTTGGTGCATTTCGGGACGAGAATCTAATGATATGAATCAGGAGTCAGCTAACCAGCAATCGATTCAAGGATAGTGCTCATTTGGATCGTCTTAGTGGTTGAGCTTCCTCGGCCATAAGGGTGAAGGAAGCACCTTTTCCTTTAAAGATTAAAAAGCCCTCTCAAATTGAGGGGAATTATTTAGTCCTTGAGTGGGCTCAGAGACGATCAAACCAATGTAATGGTGAATGCATCGTTCGTGTCGATGTTTTGGTCCCTACCGGACCACCTATGCGTTCGACTTCTGCTAGGCAGTGATGCCGGAGCTAATCACCGTTTCAAGGCCAAAAAAAACCCCCCTCAAAGAGGGGGGAATGATCGAGTTCTGAATTGGAATCAGAGAATATCAACCAAGGTTGACGTAGAACTCGTAGTCAGTGTCGACGTCGAAGCCGCCGGTGATGGCCTGGTTCACCTTGATGACGGCGTCATCAGAAGTACCGGACTCGCCACCTTGGATGAACAGGAAGTTCTCGGTTCCAGCAGTGAAGCCGACAAGGGTTCCCTTGGTGGCGAGCATCTCGTCAAGATCGGCTGCCCGAGCTGTGACGGTGCTGTCAGCAGAGGCCCAGGTAGCACCACTGACCACACCAGCAGTGATTGCAGGAGTGGTGGTGTCGGAGTCGTTGTAGACACCGATGGTGAAGGAAGTGATACCAGCAGCGGTGTCAATGGCGAAGAAGTAGCCAGAGATGTCTGCGTTACCGGAAATCACGTCGTAAGCGTCCAGGCTGGAATCGCTCAGTTCGCTCAGACCGATGTAGCCGGAGTGACCGCGGGAGCCACGATCAATGGCGTTGCTACCAGTCTCGATCAAGCCGAGTTCGATCGTGTCAGCACCTGCACCGCCGTAGATGATGGTGCCGCTGGCTTGCTCAGCTACGACACCGCCGTCCACGAAGCTGATGCTGTCAGCACCGCCACCACCTTTGATGGTGTTGGAGCTGTTGGTGATGCCGGTGAAGATCGCGATGGTGTCGTTGCCGGAGCCACCACCCGCAAAACCAGCGATGCCTGCAAAACCACCAGAGAGGGTGATCAAGTCAGCACCAGCATTACCTTCAACCCGGGCGGAGTTGCCCATGGTGCCGGAAATGGTGATTTCGTCAGCACCGCCCTTACCTTTGACGGTTGCGCTGACGACACCATTGCCGATGTCAATGGTGTCCGCACCGCCGCCATTGGCGGAGGAATCGGAATTGATCTGGCTCTCACCACCAACGATGCCGCTGACAACAATCAGGTCAGCACCGCCGCCGCCGAAGATCGTGGTTGCGGAGAGATCAACCTGTCCCTGGAGGGTGATTTCGTCAGCACCAGCCCCACCCAGGATGCTGCCGCCGGTCATGACTCCGCCGTTGGCTTCACCACCCGACAGAACCAGGGTGTCAGCGCCACCGCCAAGGAAGATGTCGGTACCACCGGACATTCCCTCTGCAGCGATGTAGAGGTCGTCGTTGCCGTCGCCAGCCTTCAGCTGAGTGTTGTTGAAAGCAATGATGCCTGACATGGAGATGGTGTCTCCACCAGCTCCAGCAAGAATTGTTGAGGAGAAGACGTTGGATCCCGAGAGAATGATCTCGTCAGCACCGCCTGCAAGATTTACGTCAATTGCAGTTTGACCGGCAGCATTGGTACCACTCAGAAATACGAGTGTGTCAGCACCTGTGCCGCCGTCGATGGTGGTGCGCGTAGAGGCACCAGATTGGACTTCAACTTTATCGCCGGAGTTGCCCGCTTCAAACAGGGACCCAGCTGAGTCGATGGTCGTGAAAGCCATTAGGAAGAGAGAGAGAAGGGCCGCTTAGACGCCAGCCGGAGTGTAAGAGCCGCTATTCGCACGGTCAATCCCGAGTGTTCAGATCCAGACCTGTTACACGTTCCCAGCCCTTGAGAGAGGCCTGAAGGGACAGGCGATTTAGATAGTCTCGTCTTGCGACGGCTGAGCCTGGGTGCGCCATCGCCGTTGTTTCGTCAATGCTTTTTCTAATGCTATCTACTATTTCCAATAAGTTGTTATTATCAACAAGTTTTATCCCGTCTACTGATTCGCAGAATTCGGCGACTGACGGACTGTCGCTGGCCACAATTTTCGTGCCGCAAGCCATGGCTTCGAGCAGGCTCCAGCTGCAGACATAGGGTTGGGTGAGGTAGACATGACACCAACTACGCTGCAACCACTCCCTGTAGGAGGTGTAGCTCAAGCGCCCAAGAAACCTGACCCGGTTACCTAGTCCTGCTGAAGTGACGTATCGCTTAGCCCATCCACCCCACGTCTCAGTTTTGCCTGGTTGATTACCGCCGTAGCAGATTTTATCCTCCCCGATGATCTCCACTTCGATGGTTGGATTTGATCTCATCAGATGAGGTAGGCACTTTATAAATTCCTTGAAACAGCGCATGGGCTCCATACCCCTGGTTCCATAGGTAACGAGGGGGCTGCTGTGCAGTCTGGTCACCCGCTGTTCGAAGAAGTCGAAATCAATCCCGTCGTAGACAACATCACAGCCTGCCTTAAGGATTGCAGGTAGTTGTTCTCTCTGCCAATGGCTAGGCGCAACAATCTTGTCAGCAGTGGATAGTTCATGACTGATATACCCATTCCTTACCCAAAGTTTCTGTTGTGTCGTCAGGTTGAAATTAAGAAACTTATTATCTTTGGTGCTTTCGTAAATTGCTGACTTTGAGCTGAACCACCATTCCATGTAGGCCACGAATCTGCAATCCGGCCAGATTTCTTTCACGTGGATGCCACAGCCCCAGCCGCTATGGCTGATCACCACATCAGGGCGCCAACCTTGATTGTCCAAGTTTCGGAATGCCCTTCGGTAGCTCTCAGCTCGAAATCTCATCGCATCGAGCTCATTTGTGCATTCCGCGAGAAGTTGTTGCTGACCTCGTGAACCCTTAATAATCAGTTTTTCTATTCCTTTGATATTGCTGCTGTAATCGGTTAGGCAAAGGAATTTCACTTCTGTTGTTTCTAGGGCAGACAAGTGCCGCACCAGCTGCTTGAATTGCCCGGGACAGTTTGGGTGTAGGAATAATATTCTTTTATTCGCGCTCATATGTTAATGTAGCCTTAGCTTCATTTTACCATGGGCCTCCCAAAAGCGCTTGCGGCTCACAATACAAATAATCTTGTCGAAGCCGAGAAAGAATATGAACGTGCTTTTTTGCAGAACGTTAAAAATCCAGTTTTATATCAAAATTATGGTGCCTTGTTGGTGAAATTGGCCAAGCCTGAGAAGGCGGAGCAGGTTTATCAGCGTGGCCTGAAGCACTTTCCGCGTCATCATCAGATTCTGCGCAATTATGCGAATTTTCTTCGGCGCCGTAGGCCAAGTGCTTCCATTCACTTTTATGTGGAATGCATTAGAGAACTTTGTGCGGATGAGAAAGCCTTTAGCCTCAAAATTTATAGAACTCTAATTGCCGATCTGACTGATGTTTTATACTCGATTGAAATGTATCATTGGGCCTATTCGATACTTAGAGATGTAATTCGATCCTGTGGCGTCACGGCTCAGCTGTTGAAAAACCTTGTCATCGTTAGCGAACGACTTGGTGGCCTTTTGCCTGAGCGTTCGTTTCAGCTTACCAGTAATTTGCTTGTTGATGTCGTCAATGATGAATGCACAGCAGTTGATCAGATTGCGCTTTATTTCTCTTTTGCGGCCCATTACCATTACATCTACGATAATAAATTAGCCCTGAGTCATTATGACAAAGGGATGCAGATCTTCAGAGGCGCTCTTGGTTCTCTCGATGATGAACAGCGGGGCCGAGCACGAACACTCGTAACGGAGCACAGCTGGAACTTTGCTTGCATAAAGCTGCAAATGGGACAGTTTGAAGGATGGCGCCTGTTTGATCATGGCCTCAGGGCACCTGCGCTTGGTGCTCAGCGCTGGCAGCGGGCTCTAACCAAACCCTTTACCGATGCCGAGGTTCCGATTTGGCGTGGTCAATCCCTGAAGGGGCAACGGCTTCTGCTCCTGGAAGAACAAGCTGTTGGTGACGCCATGATGTTTTTGACTCTGATTCCGGATCTGCTTGATTCTGTTCAATCTCTCACGGTATTTCTTTCAAAACGGCTCGTGCCGATCTACACCCGTACATTTCAAGACCTTATTGCGGCTGGAAAGATATCAGTCTGCTCCAAGGCTGATGTTGCAACGCGAAAGATAACGCCAGCGGATTTTGATTTTCAATCTCCTCTCGGCTCGATTCTTCAGTATCGTTATACTGATTTCAAGGAGCTCCCTCGGCAACCACTACAGTTGATCCCCAGCGGAGACAAAGCCAAGCAATTAAGAGATAAGTACATCAATTCTTCCTCTTCAATGAGCAATTCTCCGTTGTTAGTTGGCATCAGTTGGCGCGGAGGTGGTCGGTCCGACCGGATTAAGCAGAAGTCTTTGGAGCCTCAGGATTTTTACTCGATTTTGAAACAAACGCCCAATGCTGTTTTCGTCAGTCTTCAATACGGGGATCACATCTCTCAGTGTGAAGAATGGAAAAAGTTGGGTATAAATATTGTATGGGATCCTGCGATTAATCCTTTGAAGGATATGGATTCATGGTTGGCTCAGGTATCTGCCTGTGACGCTGTTTTGAGTGTTGCAAATACAACCATTCATGGTGCTGGTGGCTTATCTAAGCCCACGATGTGTCTACTCAGTAATAAATCGGATTGGCGCTGGTTTGACGACAGGTCTGTGCAGCGCAGTTACTGGTATCCCTCTGTCGGTATCGCACGGCAAGGTCTGGACGAGTCTTGGTCTGATGCGATCACAGCAACGGCACATTGGATCAATAATGGTTGTAAGGTTCCCGCTGGACCTCGCTTCATGTAAAATTCAACAAATATCGGTACAGCTGGGATGCAGACGATTCTTGAATTTTATCAAGCCTCCCGTCATCATGATGTCATCTCTTATTTCAAGAGTTCTGATTTAAGACCCCAAACTGATCCCTTCGCCTGCAAATTTGTTGCTGCGTCTTACTTCCAGTTGGGTGATTTTGGTGAAGCACTGGAGTTGCAACAAGACATCTATTCATCTTTTGATGGCGATCCACTTTTTCTTTCGATGCATGGAGCAACTTTACGTCATCTTGGGCGTTTAGAAGAAGCAAATTCTATTTTTAAGAAGGCTCTTGAGATTGATTCTGATAACCCAGCATTAAAGAATAACTATGCCAATCTTTTAATTGATCTCAAGCGTTATTCGGAGGCTCATGAAATTCTGACGAATCTTGCGGATGCTGACCCACAATATCTAGACGCACAACAAAACCTTTCACGCGTGAAGCAGCTTATGGCTTCTTCATCCTTGACTGATTTTGATGCCTCCAGTCAATCCACTTCTATGTTTACCGATGATGATACAGACTTTTTTGATCCCCTTTTTCATGCTTTTTCCGAAGAGGAAGTTAAACGTACTGCACCTTTTCGCCCTGTCGGTGTTCAAGCAACAGAGTCTCAATCCTTGAGCAACTTGCAGGAAAGCCTGCTTAAGCCTGAAAACAATTTGGTAGCCCTTGATCAACTCAAACTTGCTCAGAGAGCAGTCTCGGAGCGTAATCCCAAATATGCTTTAGAGCTTTGTTCTAAAGCCACACATGATTTATCTCACCATGCTGAGTTGTTCTCTTGTGTTGGTGACGCTTATATCTCGCTGAAACGGTTTAAGGATGCTGAATCGGCTTATCTTCATGCCATCGCGATCGGTGGTACTAATTTTAAAAACTACTTTAACCTAGCCTCTCTCTCTTTAATGAAGAAAAATCTTAGTCTCGTGCGTTATTACTTGGGAAGGGCCTCGTCAATTGATCCTTCAAGTCCTCAGGTTGAATCTATGCAAAAATCGCTTTCTCAAATGGCAGCCGACGCTTCAGCGAAGCATGCTTTTTCCTTTTTGAACGATAACCCATTTCCAGAGGTATGACTTGCCTCGGCCCATGCGGAATTTTTTATATTGCTACAGGACATCAGTATCTTCAAGAAGCTACTCTCTCTGCAAGACGTTCAAGGCTGTGGTGTGCTGATACCCCTATTGCGATTTGTACAGACCTTGTAAAGGAAGCAGATCAAAGCGGTGTTTTCGACTTTGTCTTGCCTCATCCTGATCCGGTTTATTCCTACCGGGATAAAATTCTGCCTCTTCTTTCTTTGCCTTTTAAGAGTACGTTGTTCTTAGATACCGACGCTTGTCTTGCTTATGACGTTGCATCTTTATTTGAATTTTCAACGCGATCCCATCTTGCTGCCTCTCTCGCTCCTGTACGCCATCCTCCGGGCTGGAGTGACTCTTCTGTCCCACGTATTTTTTCGGAACTGAACACGGGTGTTTTGCTCCTTTGTGATTCATTGAAGGTTTCTAGACTGATCAAGCGTTGGCTTTCCTTGTACGATCAACTTTTTCGTCAACACAATCAGGCTTGGGATCAAGCATCTTTCCGCTCAGTTGTCTGGCATGCGATTGAACATAAACGGCTGCGTTTTCTCACTTTCCCGCCGGAAGCCAATTTAAGAACCCCTAAACCCTGGATTGCTGGTCGTGGTCAGCCTGTGTACGTGATCCATGGACGTATTCCGAAAGGGGAATTTACTCCCTACCTCGATTACGTTAATTCCAATATCGACCGCTTCCGTTCTTCATTTGAGTGGAAACAACTCAATCCAGATACTGATATTTACCCTCGCCATGACAATCAGCATCAGATGAAATTATAGAAACTCGATGTGCTCTGCATATTGATTCTTGCGTTTATTCAGCTTTTCGTTGCTTTGTTTGGCCCAGTTTTCCATGGTTTGCCATTCAAGATCGCTACTGCCAGCGGGTTTGTTTTCTTCGATCGGTTCCTCTTTGATGCCACCAGGTTGTATATGTGTTTTCCATAATATTTTCCCTGATAAGTTTGTTACCAGCTTTTTCTGCCCCTTCACAAAGCATCTTTCTCCAGCATATTCGATAATTGTTCTGTCTTTCTGTGATAGTTTGTTGATCCAATCAATTTCACAAAAGTCATCTTCAATTTTTTTGACTTTCTCTTTTATGACGTATTTCAGTACAGTTGTAGTGTCTGTTACTGCTTTCAATCTTTGTCCTGTTTGAGAATCATTTTCGAGATTGGCAAGAATCATTGGTACCCTAATTGCGGGTTCAAGAAATGTGCTTTTGTACAGCATATTGTAATCCCCAAGCATTTCACCGTGATCTGAAGTGATCATGATATCTGTTGTCTTATGATTGATCCCAGAGTTGATGATTCTTATGACTTGATCATCTAGTAGTTTTAAATTGTTTGCATAGTCTTCTCTGAAGGCGTTACATTGCGTGTCTGTGAATTTCTTCTTCCATTTCGTAAGATTTTTCTTCAGTTCGATCGATTCATCCAAAGTTTCAATCCACTGTGTGTTGTTTATACGGTCAGGTATCTTATTTGTTTGAGCCATGCCTCTCCAATCCTGAGGTGTGTCGAATGGCTCGTGAGGACCAACAAAGCTCACCCATAACACCCATGGTTGTGTTTGCGGGAGTTCTTCAATCGCCTTTATTGCTTCATTGGCAATCCAGATGTCTGGGTATAAATGATTTGGCAGGCATGTTGGCTTCGGTGTCCATGTGTTGACCGTTCTTCCTCTGCTATATCTTTCCTTCATATCTTTGATGTATTGGTTCTGATAATTTGCTTCTTGCCATAAATCTGTAAGTTCGCACTGAATTGACTGAAGTGCTCTTGGCCCACCCACTTCTTTTACATCATTGAATCCTAGTGCTTTCATCAGGGCTATATTTTCTCTAAGATCTATTCCTTTTTGATGGGCCGTCCAATGTGTTTTTCCAACAATTTTTAGATACCAGCCTGATTTCTGAAGTTTTCTGAAGATTGAGGGTATTGTCCCTTTCGCGTTGCATGCCATATTTTTGGTTACACCAAGTTGGCTTGGCATCTTTCCTGTTAGCCAACTCAATCGTGAGGGAATACATTGTGGGCTTCTTGTATAGCATCTCTCAAAATAGTAGCCTTTGCTCGCTAATAACTTCATTGCGGTTAGGTCGATAAAGTTATTGTCAGGATCGAACCAATCCCCCCTTGCTTGATCAAAGGTTATTATTAATAAATTCTTTTGCACAATTGCCCCTTTCTTTTCTATGATCAATTTACCACATTATTTTCACTAAAGTTGGAGTCTGTATTCTGGATCGTTATTTTCCCCGATCTCGAGACTCCCAGCGGAGGTATCAAGCAGCTTCATCGCTTTGCCGAATGCCTCAGGTTACTCAATTACAAGGTTTATCTTGTTCAAGCAAGCGCTACTTTCCGGCATCGTTGGTTTGATAGCGAAGTACCCCGCGTATCACAGGCTGATTGGGATTACGGGCGTAATCTAGACCCAAATAGTAATGTCATCGTTCTACCTGAGACGTTTGTCGCTCAAATAGATCAATTTCCTCCGCGTCTTCCTAAAATAATTTTCAATCAGAACACCGCCTATACCTTTGGCCTCCCTTCTGATAATGGTCTGATGAGCCCACAACTCATCCTTTCTCTCTACCTGCGCCAGGATGTTTGCGCTATTTGTTGTGTGTCTGATTATGATTACTCAGTTCTAACTGAGGCCTATGGAATCCCTACAGAGCGCGTATTTTTGATCCGTAATGCTATCGAAGGTAATCTAGATCCTGATGTCGACCCGTCTTTCTCCAAATCAATCTGTTTGATGAAGAGAAAAAATTATCGAGATGCGATCATTGTTCAACAGCTGCTAGAGCGACTTCCTGCCTTTTCAGGCTGGTCTTTTGTTCGCATTAATAATATGTCTCATCATGATGTCCTCCATACATTATCTTCCAGTGCACTATTTCTGTCATTTGGTCATCCTGAGGGTTTTGGATTGCCCATTGCTGAAGCTCTCGCCACCGGTACTGCTGTGATTGGTTATTCTGGCTTGGGTGGCAGGGAACTGTTTCATATCGGTAAAAGTTTTGGCGTTTGCTGGGAGATTCAATTTGGTGACTATCATGGTTTTATTTCTGCTTTCAAACAGTTCAACCGGCTCTTGACTGATGATCAGATGAAGGTTGAGAATCGCCTTCTGAATGCCTCGAGAATGGTAAGGCGTTTTTACTCTATGGATGAGATGAGGGCTTCTGTATCCAGGCTTGTTCAGTTCTTGATGTAGTTTCTATTTTATTGCTCCTTTATGCCGCGATGTATCATTTTTATTTGCTTTCAGTTATGTCATCCTTTTTAGTCCCATTTGATCCCATACCTTTCTTCGACTGCGACAAAGGTTGGATTTAAAAGCTTTCTAAGTTTTGATCGGGTCTCCTGTTTCACATTCTTTTCTTCTCCTTTACCGCTGTTCATTCTCGGTAGTTTACTGCAGTTGAACAAAGGTTTTATGCCAAGAAATTCTTGTATTATCGTCCATGTCGCTTGTGTGTCTTCAAATAGGTCTTCGCTTTTGAGTACCAGTATCTGGTTCACGGGAAATCGTTTTTCGTATTCTGCAAGCTGTTTCTCGTAGATGCTTCTCTGTATATAGCTGTGTTTTTGGTGGCTGAACTTGCCTCCGCTTAGCAATCTTTTCTTTTCATCCCTTAAAGCTGCCTCGAGTTCCAGGTTTTCGTATCCCCTGCGGGTTGCGTGAAAGTATTGAGATATTGTTCTTTCTACGGGGTTTCTGAGCAAAGCGATGATCTTGACATTGGGAATTGTTTGCTTGATTCGTTGTGCCGCCTTTGGGTGAAACATATAGTAGGGTGTTATTTCTCCGATCAACTCTTTTTCCGAAACCCCCTCAAATTCTCTTGCATAGGCTTGGATGTCCTCCGGTTCGTCTTGGTCGAAATAATGTAGTTCTTTTCTTTTAGGCATGCCGATGCGTTCGTCCTGTGCCATCAGCGCATGAAGTGACGTGGTCCCTCCTTTCTGGGTTCCGATGCCGAGGAAGTCCGGAAGCCGCATGTCTTTACTTTCCTCCGATACTGCTTTTTAGTAAGATAACGCACTGCTGACACTGTCCTGGCAATGCTCAAGCTCCTGCTGGGAGATCCCAACGCTCGTAAGCTCAAGCGATACCAGCCCCTCGTTTCTGATATCAATCTTCTGGAGGAGGAAATTTCTCCGCTTTCAGACGACGATCTTCGTTCCAAAACGCTTGCATTCCGTGAGCGTCTTGCGAATGCAGGTTCACTGGATAATCAGCGTCCGATTTTGGATGAAATTCTCCCTGAAGCTTTCGCTGTCGTTCGCGAAGCTGGTAAGCGTGTCCTTGGGATGCGTCATTTTGACGTCCAGCTGATTGGGGGAATGGTCCTTCATGAGGGTCAGATCGCTGAGATGAAAACGGGTGAAGGCAAGACCCTGGTCGCCACCCTTCCCAGCTATCTAAATGCACTTACCGGAAGAGGTGTGCATGTCGTGACTGTTAACGATTATTTGGCACGTCGTGATGCGGAATGGATGGGTCAGGTTCATCGTTTTCTTGGCTTGTCTGTTGGATTGATTCAGCAGGATATGAGGCCTGAAGAGCGCCGTCGGAATTACAACTGCGATATCACTTATGCAACCAATTCAGAGCTTGGTTTTGATTACCTGCGCGATAATATGGCTGCTGATATCTCTGAAGTTGTTCAACGTGAGTTTCAATATTGCGTGATAGACGAGGTTGACTCGATTCTCATCGATGAAGCACGCACTCCTTTGATCATTTCTGGCCAAGTAGAAAGGCCCCAGGAGAAATATCAGCAGGCCGCAAATGTTGCTAGTGCCCTTTCTCGTGCTGCTGAGCTCGGAAAAGATGGTATTGATCCAGAGGGGGATTACGAGGTTGATGAAAAGCAACGCAGCTGCACTCTAACTGACGAGGGTTTCGCCAAGGCAGAGCAAATACTTGGTGTTGCTGATCTTTTTAACCCACAGGACCCTTGGGCCCACTACATCACCAACGCTCTCAAGGCCAAAGAGCTGTTTGTCAAAGATGTCAATTACATCGTTCGTGACGATGAAGTGGTGATTGTTGATGAGTTCACCGGGCGAGTGATGCCTGGCCGTCGTTGGAGTGATGGTCAGCACCAAGCGATCGAGGCCAAGGAAGCTCTTACGATCCAGCCGGAAACCCAGACTCTTGCCTCGATCACTTATCAAAATTTCTTTTTGCTTTATCCTCGTCTGGCTGGTATGACAGGCACGGCTAAGACTGAAGAGGTGGAATTCGAAAAGACCTATAAGCTTGAAACTACTATTGTTCCCACCAATAGAGTTCGTGCTCGCCAGGATTGGGCTGACCAGGTTTATAAGACTGAAGCTGCTAAGTGGCGGGCAGTGGCCAATGAAACTGCCGAAATTTACAAAAAAGGTCGTCCTGTTCTTGTTGGCACGACTTCAGTCGAGAAAAGTGAGCTGCTGAGTTCTCTGCTTGCAGAACAGGAGATCCCTCACAATCTTCTCAATGCCAAACCTGAGAACGTTGAGCGCGAATCGGAAATCGTTGCCCAGGCTGGCCGTGCCGGAGCTGTGACAATTGCTACGAATATGGCTGGACGCGGCACTGACATCATCCTTGGCGGCAACAGCGACTATATGGCTCGCTTGAAGCTCCGCGAGGTCCTGCTGGGCCGACTCGTCAAACCTGAGGATGACCACAAGCCGCCTGTCCCCCTCCAACGCAGTTCGGCAGATGGATTCGCTGATGGTTTGTCATCCTCGGTATCCAGTAGTCCGATTAGTCTTTACCCCTGTTCCCTGTCTGATGACACGGACCAAGCCCTCGGCCAATTGGCTCGGGATCTTGTGAAGGCTTGGGGCGACCGAGCCCTCACAGTGATCGACTTGGAGGAACGCATTGCAACTGCCGCTGAAAAGGCGCCTACAGACGACCCTCAGATCCAGTCCTTGCGCGAGGCGATTGCTCGAGTGAAGATGGAATATGACGTGGTTGTAAAAGAAGAGGAAAGTCGCGTTCGTGAGGCCGGTGGTTTACATGTCATCGGTACAGAACGACACGAATCCCGACGTGTTGATAATCAATTGCGCGGTCGGGCTGGCCGCCAAGGGGATCCTGGTTCCACCCGCTTTTTTCTCTCTCTTGGTGACAACCTACTACGCATCTTCGGTGGCGACCGTGTCGCTGGCTTGATGAATGCCTTCCGTGTGGAAGAGGACATGCCGATTGAATCCGGCATGTTGACCCGTTCCCTTGAGGGTGCTCAGAAGAAGGTCGAGACCTATTACTACGACATCCGCAAGCAGGTGTTTGAGTACGACGAGGTAATGAACAATCAGCGCCGAGCTGTCTACTCAGAGCGGCGTCGCGTCCTTGATGGCCGTGCACTCAAGAAGCAGGTAATTGGCTACGGCGAGCGCACCATGGGTGAGATTGTTGAGGCCTATGTGAATCCTGATCTTCCGCCCGAGGAATGGGACCTGGATCAGCTTGTTGGCAAGGTGAAGGAATTCGTTTACTTGCTGGAAGATCTCACTCCTGATCAGGTGTCCGGCCTCGGTATGGAGGAGCTTAAGGCTTTCTTACAGGAGCAACTTCGCAATGCTTACGATCTCAAGGAAGGTCAAATCGAGCAGCAGCGTCCTGGGTTAATGCGGGAAGCTGAGCGCTTTTTTATCCTTCAGCAGGTTGATACGCTTTGGAGAGAGCATCTTCAAGCGATGGATGCCCTGCGTGAGTCGGTTGGTTTGCGTGGTTATGGTCAGAAGGATCCGCTCATTGAGTACAAAAACGAGGGGTATGACATGTTCCTCGAAATGATGACCAACATGCGTCGCAATGTGATCTACTCAATGTTCATGTTCCAGCCCTCAGCTCCTAACCCAAAGGGTTAGATCTGGTTGGTTTGGTCCCTTTTCTGTATGTTCCAGAAGAATATATTGTTCTGTAGCGCGTCACCTTTGAACAGTGAGTATTTTAATCCCGATTTCTGTAGAACATACGGAAAAGACAATTGGTCTTTAATGCTCCATAGACAGTTCTGCATGAACCATTCCTGCATCATTTCTCTTGCAGAGTAGTGATAAGCAAAGAATGTCATCTGGAACAGTTTGTTGTCTATAAATTCTTTGTCGGAGAGATAGTGGTTGACCTGGCTAAGAATGGGCTCTCCTTTAAATCTCCTCTCAAAGTATTCAACGTTTGACCTAACAGCTTTCTTGACGAGCCTGACTTCGTCCTGAATTCGATTGAGCTTCGTGTGTTTGAACAAACAAAGTGGATTTCCGTTGGCGGTATCGAGTACGCATTGCGCTAAATCGACGCCAGGCTTGATGATGACGGAAGAATCCATCCAGATGTACCAATCGGCCTTGTGATATCTCCAGGCGAGCATCTTTGGTATTTTCGATTTCAGCCTTGGATGCATGGCGTTTTCCCGTCCAGGCATATTGTTGTCGTCATAGTACACAAATTTGCAATCGTGCATTGATTTTATCTCGTTTGTCCATGGTTTCTTCCCTCCAAAATGTGCGCTGATAATGCAGAATTTCATTGGGCCACTCCTTTGAGTCTTTGTTGTTTCATTTGTATTGCCATTGTTTACAGCGGTGGGTTGCCGTCTTTGATCCATTGTTTGAAAGAGGTTTCGTAGTCAGGTCGTCTCTGAACTCCTGGGGGTATTTGTTGATTCATCTGTTTGTAAAGGCCTGCTTTTGCGCATCTATAAAACACTGAATGTTGATCCAGGTGCCTTCTTTTGACTCCTGACATCTTCAGTTGATGCAGCATGATTCGATCGCCGATTAGATGGCCGTAAGCCGGCATCAGCACCCACCTATGCAACATCTTGAAGGCGCCACGACCAAACAGCATGGCGTTGGTATCGATGAAGTGTTCTGGATCAGTTATTGGGCAGTGGCCCATCATCGTGCCGTCTAGGCGACAGAGCGTGCGGCTGGAGGAGATGAAGTCGGCCTGGTGTTGGTCCATTTCTTCCAGAAGATTTGCGATGTGGTCTGGCCCGTACCAGTTGTCAGCATCGAGAAAGGCCACGGCGTCCACGCCCAAGCCGATGGCGTGGTAACTACCGATTAAGCGGGGTGTTGAGCCGATGTCTCCATGGCTTCGAGGTAGGCGTACGTGCTCGGCCTGCCAATGGTTGATGCGTCGTCGAGGGTGTCCATCAGCCACCAGTACATGCAGGCAGGGCTCGCTCTGGGTGCGGATGCTGTCATGGCATTGGCGCAGCTGGGCCAGGGGTTCCTTGTAATAGGGCGTGATCACGGCCACCCTTGGTAGGGGATTGCCGAGGGCTTTTTGCAGTCGCCGGTCATCGATCAGCTCACCGCGAATCAGTTGGCTTGCGATTCCGGCAGGGTTGGGCCGCAGGCTGTCGTAATAGGCCGGTAGGGTCCCCCGGCGTAGATGGTTCGCGTAGATCTTCCGCCAGCTGTCGCCGATACCTTGGCTAACGCGTTTGTTGCGTTCAAGGGCTTCCGCTCCCTGACGGATCTTCCTCTCCAGTTGGTTGTAGCTGCGAATGGGGACATGCAGGATCTCGATCGTGGCGTTCTTGTTCGCCGCGATTGGGTTCCCATCCAAGCGAGCGCCATG